>Ga0304728_1000061_pt1 | contig 81885 bp, 94 predicted proteins | sample C_130625_MF_Meta_FD_190476 | JGI IMG/M metagenome (GOLD analysis project Ga0304728, IMG submission 190476) | Freshwater microbial communities from Lake Croche, Canada to study carbon cycling - C_130625_MF_MetaG (v2) (version 2) | ecosystem: Environmental > Aquatic > Freshwater > Lake | place... | reverse complement strand
TTTTACTTTTTTTTACTTTCAATAATTAAATTTATATTAAATTATCATATAAATTTAGAAAATTTTTACTATAATTAAAAAAGCTATTAAAGCAGTCTACATATACTTATTATGGAGACTGGTTGTATTACTATAACAGATGAGACTATTCTCTCATTTTATAAGAAGAATCCTAACATAGATATTGTCTCTATGAATTTGATATTTATTGAGATATTAAATAATCTCTCATCAAATTTGTCTGCAACGCTGAATAGCACAGTAAATTCTAAGATTCTTTCTATTGTTTCTGAGATTGATAAGAACCTTTCTTCGTTTCGTCTTGACCTTATAGCAAATTTCAATGAAAAACTGCATGAGACTAAGAAGGAATATATTGAAGATGTGAAAATGCATCTTGCGAACAATATGCTTTCTAATAATGAAAAAATTTCTTCCATTGTGGATAAAAATGCTGACACTATTTTGACAAAGACTACATCTATCTTGAATGATATTGTACCAAAAAGCCAAGATAAAAATTATATGCAAATAGAGCAGTGTATCAAACAGTTCTGTTCTTCTATTGAACAAGACACCAAGAAACTCTTGGAAACAAAACATCAGGATGAAAGCTCTGCAAAAATCATTATTGATAACATAGAAAGTAACTTTTCCAAAATGGCTTCTAGTATTCAAACACCAATTCTTCAATTGATTCAAACAAGCGAAGAGAGAACGAGCGGTGGTATCCAAAAGGTGAAGGACGAATTTATTCAACAGCAATTGATCCAGGAGAAACTAACTACTGAATTAAATGAATTTTTGAATAAATATAAGAACAATTCCAGCTTAAAAGGCGGGGTATCCGAGAACGAGTTGTATTTTATGCTTCAGTCTCTCATGCCAACAGATGAAATTATTCGTGTTTCAGGAGATACAGCTAGTTGCGATTTCAGAGTGAACCGAAAACAGAAGGATAAACCGTCTATTTTATTTGAGAACAAGGATTACCATCGCAATATTACAACTGATGAGGTAACAAAGTTTGAGAGAGATATTCAACAACAAAAACTGCATGGTATCTTTATCTCTCAAAAAACACCTATCACGTTTAAGGATAACTTTCAGATTGATGTTATTAATAATCTCATACACGTATATATCCCGAATTGTCAATATCAAACGGAGTTCATCAAGATTGCAATTGATTTGATAGACCAATTGGCGCCAAAGTTATTATTGATAGAGACAAAATGTGAGGAGGAAGACTTATTTTCTATGAATAAAATAGAGGTTGAAGAACTTGCAGCAGAATATCGCAATTTTGCTATTCAAAAATTGTCTATTCAAGAAACAGTAAAAAGTATGAGTAAACAGTTATTGGATAAGATGGAGGAAATTCAACTCCCAAGAATTAAACATGTTCTTACAAAATTTGGCATTCTTGAGAATGAAAGCTTGATGTGCCCATTTTGCAATATCTATGAGGGAAAGAATAAAGCGAGTCTATCAGCGCATGCGAGAAATTGCAAGGCGAATTCAAAAAATAAAAAAGATGAAACCATGGATGAGCAAGTGCTTGAAAATATTGTTATAGAGACACCTCTTTCGGAGTTTGCTGCAAAAAAAGTTGTCAAGAAATCTAAACAATAATCTAATTATATTACATCTTTAAAATATAAAGAAACATTAACTTAGAAATAATATCAAGATGTTTAAATTTAAATATGTTTAAAATAATATATTATACAATATATGTTATTTTATATTCATTATCAATCTACATTTGACGAAGAATTATTCAAACTATGGTTGAACCATTATAAAAGACTAGACATAGAGTACAAAATATATATTGAATCAAAAGATAGAGTTTTGTTTATGAATAAATACCCTTATTATTATGCAAACTATACAATAGATTCCATTCCCAAAAATGTTCCACTGGAACTTACAGAAAAAGACTTCCTCTTTGGTTATGGCAAGGATGAAAATGATAATATGATTCTAAATTACCAATTCCAACACTCATTACTGAGAGAAACAGCTATGATGATTGGAAGGGTATTTCAAGTTCCTGTTCCATCCAAATCAATCTTTACAACCTTTGAGATTCCTGATTTTATTTTATATAAACATGCAAATCATACTAATTATATTATAGACGGATTAAAAGTGAACTCTACTAATAATAATGTAGTTGTGTCAGAAAATATTGTATGTTTTACGATGTCAATATCAAAGGCCGCATTTGAAAAGGAGTATTATGAAACTAATATAATTATTGAAAATTGGAAAGAAAATAACAGTTACTATTTTAAAAATATATACACCGATTTTCTAATCAATGTCTGTGTAAATAAAGAAAAAAGATATGGATTTGTATGGTATCCAAAATGTGCGTGCACCACTATTACAGAAATCTTTTGCAGATTAAATGGAATCATACTAGATAATGATGTACAGAAAAAACGGTCATTGGTTTTCAATATTCCAAATAAATATCATTTAAACAACTATTTACAAAATATTGATATGATTTCTTTTTATAGAAATCCATATCATAGGTTTATTTCTACGTATATTGATAAACATGTATATAAAACCGACTATATCTATGTAACATTAGATGGATATCATAAATATTTGTCTATTTATAAAAAAGATACCATTGCAAATTTAATTGACTATTTTCTTCAAGGAGGATATATCTCCGAACATTTTACTCAAATAGCTGACTCTGCTATTTTTAATCGCTACAATAACACATTTAATAATCACTGTTACTGTAAAATGATTCATATGAATCTTGGAGTAAACAATCACTTATATGAGTTTTTAAAACAATATTACGATATTTCTCTCTTGATGTCACTTGATATATTGAATTGCCATGAAAATTCTTCATCTAATTGTAAAAAAACAGTGGATATAACGAGTCAAGAAATATTAAATAAAGAGAATATATATATTGAAATTGAAGAGAAACTTGACTGTACCATGTTGAAAAATTTTGAAGAAAAAGAATGGATTCACTATTTAAATACTAATAAACTTGATTATGAATATATACTTAAAGACGAAGAAGTGAAAGAGAAACTTACATTGCTATATCAAAAGGATATTCAAATATATATATAAAACTGATTTATATGATAAGCGCGTATAATATAAATATAAAACTATGCCAAATTCCCAAATTTATGATATCTTGGAACGATTTAAACAAGATATAAAAACAACCAGATTGCGAAGTGTAAATAATATTGTTCATATTGCCGTTCTTGTTTTTCGTGGAAAAATAATTGCAGAAGCTTTTAATCGCATTGGTTATAGAAGCAAGGGTGATAGAACCTTTTATAATACTTCCATACGTGCAAAAAAGAATATTCATGCAGAGGAGAATGTTGTCAGAGTGTTAGGTGACTATAATAAGCTTAGAGGGGCTGATATGTATGTTATGCGATTTGGTCAAGGAGAGAACAAGAATACCTTTATTAATTCTAAACCGTGTGCAAAATGCGAATGTTTTTTGAATAAATGTATGAGAGAATATGGACTCAGACATGTATATTATACATCTTAATGACTAATCAAATAGAATATTATTCATATTATATACCATTAATTCTTGATGTATACTATTACAATGTTTTATTAAAATGTCATCTAAATGATAATAAAAATTCTCAATTAATATTTTCATAGTAAGAATATTACCCATATAGATATTATCCACCCCCAAATTATTATAATCAAAAATAAATTTATTTTTATTAAAATGAATATTCATATTATTTTTTATAAAATGAATAATATCTTCCAATAAAAAATGTGGGCCATTGTTAAATAAATCAAATCTAGTATTAATTATAATATCATTTGCATGTAATTCTTGATTGTATATATAATTTATTATTTTATATTTTCCATACCAATAATTTTTCCATCCAATAATAGGACCAGGACCATTATATATATTACCAGTAGTATTTCCAATTAATTCAATCTTTGTATCATCATCAATAATTATTTTTTCTATACAATGTTTATAGTTTTTAAAATATTCATAGATAATTTCTTCTGTCACTGGTGTATCATCTACCTCCATTGTCCTCCAGCTAATATTATTTGCATATATATTCCAAGTATGGATATATATTTTTAACGATGTATCTATAGTGTATATATTTTCAACTAAATTATACAAGTCTTTTGTTTTAAAAGAATTACGAATATGTCCTCGTAGTATTAAAATCATGCTATAATTTATTAATATATTTATATATTCTTTATAACTTATTTTCTACTAAAAAATAAATTATATATTATTATTTATCAATCATTACTTCTTTGGCAATATTTTTAATGATTTTGTTTTCAAAGGTTTCATCTTGTTCTCTCGTTTTCCCACCCATACATTGATTCACAATATGTAAATATTCCATATGTTTTTTACTTTCTGTATCAGAAGAGTTCGGGTTTTCCTCTACCCATCCTGGTATTTGTTTTATATTTTTATTCGCAACATATTTAATAGCCTTTTTAATCTTTGCATTCTCTTCATTTTCTTTTTCCCAAGCATCTTTATCTTTTACATATAATGTTTCTCTCTTCAAATCACTACAATGAATTGGTCTTTTGGATACATCCAATGCTTTCAAGTTTCGTATGAATATTTTAGAAATGCCTTCTGTATAACCCAGTTGTCCAACTGTATCCAAGTCTGATAATTTTAACTGTACAGTGTTGACAAAATCCATGAGATTCAATGCATCCTTGCATTGTTCATTTAAAAAGAACTGCAAATTAAATTTGTTATTGGTTGTGTTATTTATTACCTTACCTTCCTTTGCCATGTCCAATAGTTGTTTCTGCAACTTTGCGTTCTCTTTATTCTGTTCTACAAGAAGTTCTTTGAATTCTTGATTCTGTTTTACTATTTCTAGAAGCATATTCGGAGATAAGTTCTCTTGTATTTTCACACATTTTTTTGAATGATACCATAATCCTGTTCTCTCTTTATACTTCTTACTGCAAAACTCACAAGTATAGCTTGGGATTGGGTCAGGAGAAACCTTTTCAACAATGTTGAAATTATGTTTTTTTGTATTTATATGTTTTGTCCAGCTGCTTTTTTTACACGTTGTATAGTCACATTTAATGCAACAGTACTCTTCAACTTTGATACTGAGCAACTTTTCTGTGGGAAATGTTTCCATATATTTTCAACACAAAAAGTTTCTAAATTGGTTCCTCAAAAAACTTAAAAATTTATGCTCACAAAAATTTTAGAACTGCAAAAAATCGTCAAACCATGGAGACCATAAGGACAAATTTTTACTATTTTTCTGGGAAAGTAGACGAGGTTTCAAAAATGGACATTTATTTTTGTCCATTTTCCAATAGTGGCAGGACTTTCCAACATTTTGTTTGCATTCTTTTTTAAGTTCAAAAATAGGTATATATAATTCTTTGGTGCTTTTTTCTTGGTTCTTTTTTCTCAGTTTAGTTTATGAACTTGGCGTTATGCCATGATAGTTCTCCTCCAAACTACATCATATATCTTGTCGCTATCTGCAAATACTGTATTCAATTGTTTTGAAAGCCTCACTTCGTTAGATGGATACGCTTGGCCTCTCCAATCTTTTCCTACGCCAAATATCTGTTTGTTATTATAAAATAAAACAAGCTCTTTTTCAAGAGTTTCTATATCATCTGCACGTAAACTTGGGATTTGTTCTCTCATTTTTTCAATGATAGTTTTCATAGTATCATCAGTGTTTACTTCAATTGTTACATTTTGTTCACTTGGCTCAGTAGTGGCGTAGAGAGAACGAATCGGCCAAAGACGTATCTTAATAATTCCACCTCCCTTAAATTTTCTTTTGGTGGATTTATTACGTCTCTGTTTTTTGCGCAGTTTTTGCGCTTTTTTTGTTTTTCTTAACCTTATATGTTTCATATAATAAGAAGAGATAAAGAATATATTTTCTGTTGTTTATAGATAAGTATGTTTTTTGTCTATTTATTAGAATCGTCAAATCATGCAACTTATGTGGGAGCAACCGTGAATCTAGAGAGACGATTAAGACAACACAATAAAGAAATAAAAGGCGGAGCTCATGCGACGAGTGCAAAGGTTGCCAAGGGAGAAATATGGCAAAGAGTGTGTTACGTGAAAGGATTTCCTGACTGGAGTGCTGCATTGCAGTTTGAATGGCGATGGAAACAATTAAGCCGAAAATTGCCTACTACAATGTTTCCTGTTGAACGTAGAAAGCTTGCACTAGAACAATTGTTGGCTTTGGAAAGACCAACATCAAAGGCGAAAGCATATACTGAGTGGACCGAACCTTGTGAAGTAGTATGGGAACTAGAAACAGACATAGTAGAAGACTTTTAAAATTAATATAAAATATGTAGAAACAATATAGAATCTTTGTGTTTATTTGTATAATATATGCATTGGGCTTTTCTCTCAGCTATTCTTATATGGGTAGTTCAGGGGTTTGGACATTTCTCAAATGATAACATGATACGGAAGTATCCCATCTCAAAATCATTTCGGAAGATACAACCAGATATACTTCTTCCTAACCCTAATTATATACCTGAACAAAATGAGACGATTTTAAATAATAGCCCGACTACTCGCAAATATAATATGTTCAAACCAAAATCATTTTATGAAGATAAGATAAGACGACTTAATTCAAAAAATATGACAATGCGAGATTATGAAATATTAATGGGTCATTTTAAAGACAATGATGATGACGAAGATGAAGCCGAATATAGTGATAATGAAGAAGATGATGACTATCAAGGAAATTTTAATTTTCTGGAAAAATTGATGAACCAGACGAACCATTCTCAGGAACCAGATAATCGTGGTGGTATACGTATTATTATTAATAAAGGTGGAATGAACCCATTTTTAAACTCTGGTGGAGAAACACCTAGTTGGTATGGTAGAAACTCTCAGAATCGTGAGAGAAAATCAGAAAATTTTGAAGTGATTACTAAGTATCCTTTTACCTTTGCAGACGTGGGTGGGTTTGAAAAAATAAAGCTAGAATTGGCTCAATGTATTGAATTCTTATCTAATTATACAAAGTATGCTCAATATAATGTAAGAGTACCCAAAGGGCTTATCTTGGAAGGACCACCCGGAAACGGAAAAACTATGTTGGCAAAGGCATTGGCAGGCGAAGCTCAAACGGGATTCATCGCTGTCTCTGGTTCAGAATTTCAAGATAAATATGTTGGTGTTGGTTCATCAAGAGTGAGAGAGTTGTTTGAACTTGCCAAGAGAAACATTCCATGTATTATTTTTATTGATGAGATAGATGCAATTGGTAGGAAACGTTCAGGAGATGGTGAAACATCGTCCAATGAGCGAGATAGCACCTTAAATGAGCTTTTAGTTGCATTAGATGGATTTAAGAATACAACTGGCATTTTTTTGATTGGAGCAACAAACCGTGCAGATTTATTGGACCCAGCTCTCACAAGACCAGGACGCATTGATAAGCGAATTTATATTGGTCTTCCAGATGCATCAACCCGCGAAGCAATTATTAATATTCATACAAAGGGTAAACCATTTGACCAATCTGTCAATATCAAGGACATGGTTGATTTAACGTTAGGTCTCTCTGCAGCACAAATAGAGAATTTGTTTAACGAAGCAATGTTAAATGCCCTAAGATATGGTAATGACTGCATGACCTCAAAGGATATTGATGTTATTATGAATAAAATGATGGCTGGATGGCAGCCAACTGACCATCAATTTAGCACAGACCTCATTGACCAGATTGCTATTCATGAGATGGGCCACGCTGTGATGGGTTTGTTATGTAAGCATCACGCAAAAATGACGAAGGTTATTATTAATTTGTCTAGTCCAAAGAGCCCAGCGTATACGGTCTTTGAAGGAAATACAAATTCAATCTATACAAAGGAGGCATTGTTTGAGCATTTAGCTATTTTGTTGGCCGGAAGAATTGCAGAGGAAATCTTTTATGGTGTTAGTATAACAACTGGAGCAATCAATGACTTTGAAGAGGCCTTCAAGTTGGCCGAAAAGATGGTTATCTATTATGGAATGGGAAAACACAAGATTTATCCAAGTTTAAGTGATAAATACAAAGAAATGATTGATAATGAGGTGATGGATTTGATTGATGATGCAAATGCATATGCTACATTTATTCTTAATAACTGCAAGGAACTTATGTTGGAGGGCGCCGAGCTTCTTAAGAGAGACAAGTTAGTGAAAGCTGATGCATTTATTCATCTGATTCAAACTAAATATCAAGATATATTTGAATTAAAGTTTCCTGTTAAAAAAAATTGAAATATAAATTCATAATAAAGTATACGATGGCCTGCTGGCGCAATTGGATAGCGCACCCGACTTCTAATCGGGAGGTTCCGGGTTCAAGCCCCGGGTAGGCTTTTTCTTATTTTTTTATAAAACAATAATATATATGAGTAAAAAAGGTCCACCTAAGGAGGAAATAAATGCAAATACAATATTGAAACAGTTTTTTTTAGAAACGGTTATGACTCCGGATGCATTAGAAATACAAGGAAATGATTGGTTATTAACACCAGATAATTTTCCAACAGCCATGCTTTATGCAAATGGACGTTTTCAAGGTTTATTCCCTGGTTTATCCTTGAGAGAAGGTTTGGGTGGACATCCCGGATTAGTTTATAGGTTGATTATGTGTGCGTTATGCTATGAAATTCCTTGCGTTGGAATTAGTATTTCGGGAACGGTGGATGATGTAAAAAATCCGTTGACATATGAAGAAAAAATACCTATTTTACAGGATATTGTGCAACAAATTATTGGTGCAAGTGTAGAAAATATTATGGAATTTGTTGCAAGAAAAGGATATCCGACTATTCCATCTGGGTTAGAAGAGCTTATTCATGATAAATTAACTCGCATAGATGTTGAATTTAGACGTTTACAGAATCCGTTTGCTACAGTGCTAGGATTTAAAGAACAATTTGAAGAAAAAGGAAATCACATTGATACACTTATCATGGCTTCTGGACTGGAAGCGTCCAAAACAAAGGGTGAATATAATAAATATGAACATACTTTTGATAAATTAGTAGGAACTGAAGAAGAACAACCATTTCGTTCTATTCATTTTATATTGACTTCAAGAGAGACGAAGGATACAATCAGTGGGACAAAAATTAGAGAACTTATTTTAGGTCGTCATTATGAGCAATTGGCCAAGTACTTATTGGAAGCTGGATTTACAACGGACCAATTAATTCGTGATTTTGGAACATTAATTCTATCTGTTAAAAATGGATTAAAAGCTCAAGCCTCGCAAGAAGAAGAAGAATATCAAGAAACGTTGCAGGATTGGATGAGCAGTCATGCTTTTGAAAACTTGGAAGAATTACAACATTTACGAGAGAAAGCTGATTTAAATGAAGAAGAAATGGAAAGATTATCTGAATTAGAAACGAGAGAACAGTTTTTATTAGATTTTACTGGACAAGCCGGGGAACCAGATGCAGGAGGTAAACCAAAAAATAAAAAAACTAAAAGTAGAAAAGGAAGAAAAACTAGAAAAGGAGGAAAATCTTCCAAAAAGACACGTAGAAATAAGAAGAAAAGCAGGAAACAGTTTAAATAGATTATTATATATATATAAAGAAATGAAGTATGTTTCCTTCCTTTTGTCTTCCCTATTTGCTTTGGTTAGGTCTTGCGACAGTAATTGTTCCGTTATTACTCCTCAGAATAACTGTGTTAGTTTTACGGTAGGACAAGGAACCGGTTGTCAATGGATGTGTTCTTACTGCGCGAATGCTCTAGGAACAAATAACTATTATTTTACTACGGACGTCTGCACTTATCAAACAGGTGGATGCGTTGGAAATCCTCAATCAGGACCTACGTATACGTGTTGCTCTGCATAAAATATTGTATTTACACAGTTTCTAATTTAACATACTTTTTTCACATAATCTTGAACGCTAAACCCGTTTACTATAAATCCATGGTCTTTACCACGACTTCCATCTTTATAAATAGGACAATTCATTCCCTCTTTATAAATCCATGCTTCTTCATATATACGATTGCCTTTTGGTTGGTCTTTAAGATATTGAACATTATAAAACCTATAATTTTGTCTGCGAATACGTATTTCTGGTTTTATATTTGCGATTGATTTATGAAGATAATAATACCACCCACCATGCTCAATGATAGGTTTATCTTCTCTATGTTCCATATCATCTAAATCTAAATTTTCTTTTATAATTGCAATAGCATCATTCGCAAATGGCAAAATACTTTCTTTCATATGTGCTTTAGTTATACGAGGCATATTCTGTATTATAACCATAATTTTCTATATTTATTCTTATTTCAATTTTTTTTTGTGTAAGAAAATGTAATGATTACAATTTTGGAAAAAATTGAAATCATTTTGTAGAGTAGATGCGATTGTATACACTACTCTCCATCTCTACTATCATGTCTTTAACACCTGAACTCGTAACCGGCTTCGCCATGTTTTTTAAGAAATGTGTGCGAGGATATCATATTTTGAACAAAGAACCCATTAAGGAAAGTGTTTGGGAGGCAATCAATACACAGGTTTTGCTGCATGCAGGATGCAGCGTTGCGTCTCAAAGCAATGGTTCACATGCTCCTGGAAGCGATATTTCCAGCAGTATTGGAAATCTTTCCAACAAATCAGTTAAATATAATGAGAGCTCTAGGTCACATTTGTGCGTTAGTTCTTATAGACTTAGCGCAGTTTGCAGTGCAAGTAATCCTGGCAATATAACCGAAATTATAGAGGAAATAAAAAAACGAAAAAATTTTGACTTTTACTCCATTATTGCGAGAGAAGAGCTTTCTGGTAACCGAATCCATTACGATTGGTTTTTACTTCCATCTGACCATCCAATAGTGGACCCGACGAAATATGAATGGTCGCCACTGGTTGGACAACGCGGCAAAAATAAAGGAACCCAAGTTGGATGGAAAACAAACATTGTCAATGGTTCTAGTATGAGTATAACTTTCAGCATGTCATCCCAGTTATGGATGAACATCTGTTTAAATGATGAATTAAAGGAGCAATATATTATTGCAAACACTGAACTAAGTACACAGACAAAAATGGATTACGTTGCTCTTGCCGATTCTTATGCTGAAGAAGATATTTTGGAGAATGTTTAGACAATAGATAAATAGAAAAAATAATTAATTTTATGCATATAATATAAAATATGCATAAAACAAGAAATCACCGTGGAAAACACGGAAAAACAATGAAACATAGAGAGCCTTGCTGCCCAGCAACAATGCATTGGTTAAATAAATGGTTTGAAGAAATGTTTGAGAAATTAGGATGGATGGTTTTGGCAAAAGCGAGAGGACATAAGGATAAAATTATTTCTTATATGAAGTCATTGTATCGTTTGCGCAAGGCATTACGTCAAAAAATAGAAAAGGTACATGAGGTAGACCGCAAGAATGATTTAGAAATTATGCATCATAATTTGGATATTCTTATTGCACATGCTGAGCGTGATTTTGGTGATCAAATGAAAGGGGGGTTATAGCTTGATTACTGGTCATATGTAAATAATACGTTTGTTTTATTTTTAATTCCCAAGTGTTTACATGTTCCTCCTGGTAATTCCATGACAAGATTTCCAGTTCCTGGATAGGTTTTACATGGGTCTTTTGTACATGGCTTACAATTATGATATATTTTACTTACTTTTCCGTCGTGAATAAAAACTACATCCAATGGAACAATACAATTCTTCATCCAAAATGCAGAATCTGATTTTTTCATAACAAACAATAATGCCTCAAATGGCTGTCCATGAAATATTTTACCCATCATCCCTTCAGCAATCTCTCTTGGTTTTTGTAATACTTTTGTTTTGAATGTAGCTTGATTTATATGTGTATAAATATACATATACATCTATTAGATAATTATTTAGAATTTAAGTCCTATATTTTCGCGTTTTATTTTTGTTGTTTTTGTTGTTTTTATGCAAGGGTTGAGCCCTCTTGATAAACTTTAATATCTCATTTCTTTTTTCATAGATTTCTTGCGCAATATTTTGAAAATAACTGCGAAATTTTTTCTTCATTGCCAGAATATTATCTATACAAATCCAGCGAATCTCTGCTTTTTCAAATATTTTTGTTTTCTTGATAATAGAAGCATCCAAATGATTCTGCAGAAATCGCTGATTGTTATTATAATAATGAGGTAAGGCTGGGTCGTACTCTAATGGAAAAATGTGCATGCGATACATACTATGCCCGTCACTTTTGTGTTCAATGTGAAATGTTCCGTATTTTTTAAGCATCTTAGATAATTCAGCATCGCTTCCTAAAAATCCTGTTAATTCCTCACCGCCTTCACGTATTGCAGTTTGTAAATAGGTTTCTTTATCATCGGTGCCGCCACCAAAATCACTCCAACCTGGTGTGTCACAATAATCATGTTCCTTTCCAAATAAAAAATACAATTTATTTTTGTAAATACATGTTGGTAATATTCCGGCTCCCATTGGATTATTATATTAGTATAATATAATTATATTGTAAGCATGAAATTATACACAAGAAAGAATCATAAACGGCGAAAACAAGGGTCAAAAAGTGAAAGAAAAAGACACGTAAAACGTCTTGTTCTTAAGAGTAAGACCCCGAGAGATATTCAACGAGTTAGTTCTATGATTTCCGATGCAATTGAACATAAACATAAAAATATTGGAAAGGGTACAATCAATCCTATCTTTCAACGTAAATCTTATGTTCCAACTATTAACAACGAACTGGTTTCTTTACATTCTATTCCACGAGAGAAAATAAGAGATTGCAATAATGAACGCGCGTTTTCTCTCTTGGAACCCTTAAAGATAGCAATTCCTGGAAGTATGTTTGGAAAATATTGTTATGAATACTCAAAACCAGAAGCGAAGAAGTTTTTACTGCATAATCTTTCAGCAAATAAACATGTAGACCCTTCTATTATTGTTCCACCGATTCAAATTCAATCTAATTGTTGGTTTAATACCATGTTTGTAACCCTATTTGTTAGCGACAAGGGGCGAAGATTTTTTCACTATTTTAGAGAATTAATGATAGAAAGTAAACAGGCGGATGGGACTAAAATTCCTACAAAGCTAGCAGACGCTTTTGCATTACTTAATTTTGCGGTTGAATCTGCATTGACTGGAACTAAATATGCATATGAACTGAATACAAATCAAATTATTCAACAAATCTATGATAGTATTCCAGATAAATATCATGAAAAATTTCCCTATTTAGTGGGAGTAGACGAAGCAAGTAACCCAATGCGATATTATGGTAGTATTATCAATTATTTGGACGAAACATCCTTGCAATTTTTATTTGTTTCAAGCTTAAAGACAGATTGGAGAACAAGAGTTGCACATGATGTAAAAAAATTAAAACATAAGCCACACGTGATTATATTTGAAATATTTGATGAAGAGTCAAAGATACTGCAAAAACCTGAGCGATTTAAGATTGGGAATATAGAATATGGTCTGGATAGTTGTGTTGTGAGAGATATAAGTAAACAACATTTTTGCGCAACGATTACATGTGAAGGAAAAGAGATGGCTTATGATGGAATGAGTTATCACAGGTTAGTTCCAATGACTTGGAAATCAACGCTGAATAAAGATAAGAAATGGACATTTGAAGGAACTCCATTAACTTGGTCATTTACCGAAGGCTATCAGTTATTACTATATTATAGGTTAACGTGAATATTCAATTTAGATTTTATTTATCTTTATCTATAATAGTATGAGTAAGAACGATGAAACCAGTTTTTTTGGTACATTACAAAAAAATGAAGTATTAGAAAAAAGTAGTCCATTCATATTATTACCTGGAATTACATTGATTGGACGGAAAATTGGTGAAGAGCAAAATAAAATAGTAGGGCAAAAAGGTGGAGGAAAAAGTGCAAAACAACAAAGCAATACACTAGGTATTCTTATGCATTATCCGCATTTTTCAAACCTTGAAAATTATATTCTACTTGATGCATTTATTACAGATGAACAAATAGCTTTATTACAAGAACAACTGCAGCTACGTTTAAGAAGTGACCCAAACATAAATAAATATCGTCACCGATTACGCTCGGTTGTTTTTAATGACCCTTCAGTAGAAAATAATATTGATTCTCGCTTGTTCTTTTCATTAGTTATTTTATCTGCACGTTTGAGTCCTGCATATATGTTACGAACCAATTCCGAAAGGCAATTATATACAGAATTAGATGAATTATTTGACCGTGGAGATGGAGAAGAGTTTACACCAGACAATATATATGAAAGTATATCAAGATTCCTCACTACAAATCCAGCAGTAACTCTTGATTATTTCTTAGACTTAATTAATGGAAATACAATGTATAATTTATACAAGGCAAACTATGTAAATCAAGATACAGAATTATCAAAAGAATTGATTGCAAAACGATTAAAAACATGGTTAAAAAATGTAACTTATAGGATTCCAATTTCTTATCTATTTAATCAATATACAAATCAAGAAAAAGAATTATTGGATGCAGATACAGATATTTGTACCACTATTTCACAATTTACAACTGCAGTGTCAGGAAATCCTCCTATTTCAGTGTTGCCTCCATCGTTATTTTCAATGAAACCTGAAGAGGAGGTTGACTTTGATAAAATGAGTGAATTTTTATACAATATTGCACCTGGTGCAGTGAAAAAGAAACTCAATAAAGATACTCAAAATGTATCTACGACTGCTTCATCTTCATCTTCATCTTCATCTCCAACAATGGCAAAGTCAAGATTAAGGTCAAAATCTATTCCACAAGCAAGCACAACTGCACCCATAAAAATTAAATCTATCCTTAAAAAAAACAGTACTATTAAAGCCAAAGGAACAAGTAAAAGTACTGGAACTGGTAAAGGAACAAAAAAAATGTTAAGATTTTCTCCTAGTACAAAACCAAGTTCATCTGCATAATAGATAATTTTAAATTATACTGTAAAACGATAAGCTTTCTGGGAAAGCAGGATAGCTTGAATATCACTGTATTTAATAGTATATTCATACTCAAAAGGAGTATGAGTCTTATAAGGATTATATTTTTCAACAGTTAGTTCACTTTGTGATAGAGATGTAATGACACATTTTTCTAGCTGCCCAAGGACCACGCAGTAAATTACCCAGCCTTGAAGAAGGATGTCCTTTATATCTTTATCAAGGATTTCACAATAATAATGTTTTTCCGAAAACCCTCTTTGTTGTGCACGATTCAGTGGCTCAACATCTACATGCAATATCTTTGCCTGAAAGGTCAGAGCATCACTCTTCAACATATCTGTGACTTGTACAATATTTCCCACGTTCATTATTCTTATTTTTCATCATTATTTTTATTCATAAAGAATCAATTTTTTATAGAAAGGATAAAATATTAGAAATGAATACATGTTGTGGTATAATAGCTGATAAAGAATAAAATATTGTATTATCTGATGTTACCAGTTCCATTGCTGATTTTCTTGAACCTTTGTGCACATTCAGCAATCGTATCATGGTTTGATGTTCTAATCCAACCGTACCATTATAGGTAGCAAAGATGTTGTCTACCCGTTCTACAGAATTATTAAGAAGAACAACCCTAATAATAAAGTAAAATGAGCCATCCGTTAATTCGTCTTGTTGCATCTTTGTGAGAAGCATTCTTTCAATATATTATAATAATAATAATACTTATAATATATCAATTTTTTTTATACAGGTGCATTATCATCAACTTTATCACGTATGATTCCCATGAGTTTTTTTGATGAGAATAAATAAAAACCCCAACCTATGATTGCGCCAACAATGGAACCAACAATGACTTGCAATACTGTATGATTTTTATACTCTATCCGTTGATAACATGTATTTAGAGCAACAAAAAGATAGCAAAAAGTAGTTAAGGGGTCCCTCAATGCATAATGAATGAATACAGTTGAATAAAACACACTCTGAGCATGTCCTGATGGCATACCATATTGGTCGTAACCAAGTCGCTTCTTATTAGCAATCATTGAATAAAAGAGAGCACGGTCTTCCGATGGGCGAGGTTGTTGAATTAATAATTTTAATATGATATTGATTCCTATGCTGACAATATAACCTACTGTATAAATAGATAATAGGGTAACCTTATTTCTTAGACAGTATAGAGTCGTAACAAATAATAAAAAGGGGCCTAAATACCCTTTAAGGTCCATCATCATTTTAAACATACCTGTAAAATTAGTCATCGTATAAAGATATTATAAGGTGATATATTATTCTTATTCTAAATCATATTCTCAATCGTTTTAGTATTGATAAAGATTTTCACTTACTAATGTGACACACCAATCGCAACCATTTAAATTCACGATATTTCCTCTATCATCCAAGAGTTTGACTCTCATTCTACTAATATTGACGGGGCCAAAGTAGACACGTTGATTGTCTTGCATAGAACCACCAAATTCAGTATTTACATCACCCAACTTTGAACTGCCTAATTTAATAGGAAGAATGGCAAATGTATCAGACACTACTGGAGATTGTAGTCTATAGCTATATGTCTTTTCGTTATTCTTCTTGATTTCATTAATACTATAAATTTGCGACTGAGTTAATATTCTAGGCGCACTGGGCAGAACACGCGGAGTCGGCGAATACGTCCCTGTTAACTTGTCAACAATAAGCAATCCTGCATCTGGGTCATTTGCCAACTGTATACTATTAGCAATAAGACTATTTGCGGTTGGCGGATTTGCTGGAATACAAGTATAGGGTAAATCAGGAGAGTAATAACTTGGCATTTTCAAGGTTTTTGATGTTTCTGTTATGCCAATGAGGCCACTATTGATATGATTCTGATTTAAATCGTCAATAACTAAAATAAAATATTTTGGTCCATACAAGTCCAATACAGCAATTCCAGTATTTCCATTAGGGTCAACATTTACTACGGGTATACGAAATCCTAATACCCAACCAAGAGTTTGATTGATAGCAATTGTTTGAACACATTTATAATTGCAAGATAAATCAGCTGTTGGGTCAAAAAAGGTAATAATTGTCGTTTCATCCACGGGAGTATTTTTATATGTATATGAAAACCCCATTAATTTGATAGTTATTTTTCCATTGTTGGCATTATAACTAACAGGTGTATAAGTTGTTGAGTCTGGTTCACCAAACGCAGTATTAATACTAGTATTTAAAGCGGTAACAATTGAAGTTGAATTATAGTTACCCGAATCTATTATTATTTTTAGATGTTCATTGTTTGAAAATGTTAACCAAAAACATGTGTTTCCATAAATACTATCAATTGTATACCATGTATAAGGAATAGAGAATGAGTATAATCGCAAAGAGAGAACATTCAGTAGAGGTTCAGATAACTCCAGTGTATAGTCTGTTGAAGTTTCATTGATATCAGCAGATTGGCGATATTGACTATCTAATACAATAATTCTTGAAGTCGTATTTTTCAAATTAGGATTGAGAACATCTTGTGCAACTGGTACTGAATATGTATTATTTACACCAAGATGGTCGCGATTCATAGGAAGATGTGGGCTGTTATACACATCAATTTTTCCTTTTCTATCCGTATTCTTATTGCTCTGAGTAGGGTCGGATTGTTTTAATACTTCATTCTGATACCATTCATTCGTTTGTCTTGCTGCCGGAGATTCTTCATTTTGATTTATGTCATCAATGTATTGCAACAAGGTATTTTCCATATCAGTAAAAAAATTCTTCATGTCTTCATTTTCTTCATTAGCAAACTTTTGAATATAATAACTAGATGCTTTTGTAATCTCTTCTGCAGTAGGATATTCATCTAAATCCAAAATAGTTAACAGTTCTGGAATAGTATAATTTTCAACATTGGTATCTAAATTTTTTGACATTCTTTGTAGTTGTATATTTGTATTATACAATAGTTTATTATATTTGTATATTTGCATATTTGTATTCTTGCTTGGTGCCTTTTTTTTAGTTCTTAATTTTCAGTCGGTTTGAAATGTTCCTTGAAAATTGTAGACAAGGTATCTCTAATGTATAAATGTTTGCAAGTGTCACTTGTTAATAATTTTTCTGGAACGATAGTAATTCCTGAACCACGTTTTAAATGCGTTTTTCCTTTGAAAAGACACTTGTCTAGTGCTTTTACTAGGTCTGGATTGCATTTTTGTAATTCTGACCGGTCCAGTCTATAATTACTTTTATAGATATAGCGATTGTAGTTGCCGGTTTCATATACCATATAATATTTATCATATTGAATTTTATTATAAACCAGACCAATACCTTCTATTTTATTGAGAGTATTGTTCATCTCAATAATAAATACAAGTGAATTGGCCACTATTTTAGAAGAAAGAGGGCTCGGGCTGCCATAAATGCAACCGTCTATTTGTCGCTCTCTCCGATATCTAGAATTTTCTTCCCAAGTTGCTTGATTAAAACGACTAGATGTGATTGTTATGAATTCAGACATAAATGTGTATATGTGTGTATTGTTATTATTTATTACATTGATTATTATTGATAATACGCTTCAATTTTATTTTTAATTAGTTTACTATTTTTATATGGAAAAAAAGAGAATAATAACCAATCCTTTTCTAAAGCGACTTGTGAATGTATATCAATTGCAATATACAAATGGCGTGGCGCAAGGATTGGGTGATTATATAAGAGGAAGTTTTTGTTTACTGCAAATAGCAGCTCTTTTAGGATTGCAGTTTGATATGGATATTAGGAATCATCCTATGTCAAAATATATTCAAGAAACTGGAGAACCCTACAATAATATAAATTATAGCAGTATTGCAAAGTATAAAAATATAAATTATATTCCAATTAATGCAAAAAGTTTCAAGAAAAATTCCGAACAGTTTTTTCACGAATTTATTTATGAAATGAATAGACAGGAACCAAAAGTAGAAAACTATTATACTTTTTGCAATAGTTTTCCTGTATTTGACAATTATCCCGAAAAAGCACGGATGTTTATTAAAAGTAAATTACAGCCCAATGAAACTCTACTACCTTATATTGCAGAGAGAATGAAACTACTTGAGTTATCTTTCAAACAATTTAGCGTGATACACATCAGAAGCGGTGATAAATATTTATTTAAAAATAACAGGTTGAACACAATTGTAGTGAGAAAAATCGTGAATATCTTAAAGAGAAGCTGCAAACCGAATCAAAAATATTTATTATTAAGTGATAATAATCAAATAAAAGCTGCATTAAAAAGTATATTTCCTTTATTTATTATTCATAATTCGTCTATTGTACACTTAGGCGAACAACCTAATATGAATGATGATAAGAATGATAGTGGAATACGAGATACATTAATTGATTTTTTCATTATGTCCAATGCTTCACATATTATTGGGTTTTCACCTTATAATTGGGGTTCCGGATTTAGTCAATGGTGTAGTGTATTATACAATATACCATTTTTTCAGTTTCAAGTACTAGATACATTATAGAAAATTCATTTTTGAAAAAATATTATTTTTATTTGCCTTAATTGTGTTATTTTCAACAATTATATTATGACTTCCATGAAAGTATTTAATTTTATCTGTTTTGCAATAAGATTTGGGGTCACACATATAATATAGAACTTCTCCCCAAAGTGGTAAATCACCCCATCTAAAGGTATAAATATGATTAGATGCGTCTATTTCTTTAATATATTGTTGTAATAATTCATTTTTTCTAAGGTGTGAGAGATGTAATCCTATTACGTTTGTATAAGGTCCCGAAGGATTATGTTGTGGAATATCTTCACTTTCAGGAACATAATCTTGTAGAAATGAATGAGTAAATTGATTAAGTCCATGAGTAACAAATACTTGGTCTCTTGACCATGCTCCATACACAACTGCTTTATTTTTAAGTATATCAAATACATCCGGAATAGAAAAATCTATCAAGCAATCTTCATCAATTCTTAGAATCATATCATATTCTTTAACATAATTCCAAAAATCAACAAACCAAAATGAACACATATGTCTATAATTGAGTCCAAAAGTATTCGTTGGTTGATAAATTGGAATATTCTTTTTTTCGTCTTTAAAGGCGTGTTCCTTAATACAAATAAAAAACAGTTGTAGTTGTGGAGTGAAAGAAGATATATGTTTTTGATGACTTGGTGTAATATTTCCTTCGTGAAAGATAAGAATATCCATCTCTTTCATGCTTCCAATACACTTTGCAATAGCTAGATTTCGTTTAATAAGAATGTGATAGTTTGTAATAGTTGCATACCCACGTGTTAAAACAACGATAGCTGATTTAGGCGGGGACTCTGTCTCTGTCTCTGTCTTCGTCATTATTTTATTATATTTTTATTTAATAAAATAGTATATTTTACTTATAATCTTATTACTAATAATATTTATTAATAATATTTATTAAATCTTTTTTGCCATAAAGCCATATGTGGTTCATTTTTTTCTTCATTAGGTCTGTCACTTGTATAATAGTATAATGCCAAGGAATATCGTGGAATAGAAATAGGTGCATTCCATATTTCTGGATGTCCGTGAAAAGCATCATCTGTTATTCTAAAAATGACCAATCTATTAAAAAGTGGAGCAATTTTAATAGGAGATGAATTCATATCTTTTTCCCATAATTCTAATTCACCATTGTAATCAGGTTTCCAATCTTTATTGAAATATAATAATGCATTTATTCTTCTATGTTTTTTTGTAATTGGATGAACATTAAAATCACTGTGAATGGCTAACCGTCCACCTGATTTTGTTCTATGTATACCGCCACCATACAAATGAGGGTCTGATTCTATTTCTTGAATACCAGTAATTTTTTCTAAAAAGTATATGAATTCTTTACTATTACTAAGGTCAATAAAGGATTGAACCATGGGCCCAAGTCTATTAAAATCGGATAACCCTATTTTTTTGCTTTGAACTTCATAATCTATCTCTTTATTGTTGTATTCTTCATCTAAAAGAGTGTCAAATTGGTTTAGTTCATTCAGTATTTTTTCAGCATAGTCATTTTGTAAAAAACTATCTATTACTACATAATGAAATGGTTTTGCCGAAATAAAATCTGAATGCAATTGATTTGTATTATATTGATTTAAATCACACATATAATTATATTTTAATAATTAAATATAATCATAACGAATTTTAAATATAATCATAACGAATTTTAAATATAACCATAACGAATTAGGTATAGGAATAATAATTTTTTATCTTTAAACCTCAAATGTCTCCCTAATCTTATCCTCCATGCACTGATACCTAGGTTTGTTCATTTGTTCCATAAGAATAGACCAAGGTGTACATCCTTGAAGAGCATCCAACCCCTTTTCACAAAACAAATTGAGAAGAGCCGGACTAAATCCTGACATCATACTCACGTTTCTTTGTGAAGAAAGAGAGGGAAATCCTCCAGTAGACCTCAAATTCCAGAACAATATATGAGGAGGCTTAAAGGGCTTATTCCATAGTCTGTTTCCAGCCTCGGCATACTTTGCTTCCATTGTTTGGTAAAACGAATTCATATCAGGTGGAGCCTGTACATTTGGGTCATCAATTTGCATATCTGAAAAGATGCCAAGAATCATTCCTTCCACTTGGTCAGGTGTAAGTTTCTTTTCAATAATGGCATCCAATATCCTGTCAAATGCGCCATAAAAATTTGTAGAATAACCAACTTCACCCTTCTTTAATACACGAATCATATCTACAAACTCATTGCAACCATCCAAATTATGCCAAGTTGGATTTGTACTGAATGACATGACGCGACGACCTAGAATAGACTTTTCTGCAATACGACAACCAAGTGCCATAGCGCAATTGATTGGGTCTCCTGCCATAGACCCAGAAAAATCCAACATAGCAACCATGGGTCCCAGTGTATTTGTCTGACTTGCATTATCACGCCATTGCGAGTTTAACAAATCTATTTCTATTTGGTTGGCTGGAGTTATTTGATTACTGGTTAGAAGCGACATGGCCCTCACTGTAAAGTCATTTAATCCAACACGTTTTCCCTTAATCTCCATTTTATCGGCAATTGCGGCCTTAACGTGATTTGAAAAATTTTCAGCGCATGTAATACGGTCAGGAAGTTCAGTTCGCTGAGTGTTGTCCTTCTTAATATTTAAAAATGCCTTTGTCTGCTTTGACATTGTAATGGATGTTGTCTTTGAATGGTCAATCTTTGACCATGTTCCATCACATTGATGGATTTGAACTGTATCCAACTTTCTATTCAAATCCGCTAATAGTTTACGAAACGACATCTTACACTTGGTAATCGCACGTTCCATTTGGTCTTGGGTCTTGGCTGTTTCAATGTATTGCTTAAAATACATGATGGATAGCTCATTGAATATCCATCCAAAACGCATAGACTTCGCTCTAGGAACCCACTTTGCTGCAAGAGATATTTTATTTCCGGAGGATGTTGCATCCATCTCAATTTGTTGAAGTAATAGCTTGAATGCATGTTGTATCAAGGGGTCTTGAACGGAAACCCCCTTTGTCTTGCAATACTGACAAAAATACTTAATATCTTTCCATGAACCATAAGGATGAGTTTCACTTTGAACAAACAAAGTAAGTGCATATTGCGCCAACTCGGGATAAAATTTGTTCCAAACAAAAATTTGCATATAAGCCAACGCATATTCTCCCTTTCCATCAATAATATCACGTGTATGTCCAATCATTTTATATGCTACCGTCATTAACTCAACCATCTTTTCTCTACATAGCTTTTCACCCTGTAAATATTTTTCACCTTGCAAATTACGCAATAACTGCTCAAGTTTTTCAGCATGGGATTCTATCATATCGGAACCACAACGGGTGAATTGAAAACTAAGCTGGAGAATTTTTTCTTGCAAATCATTGGACCAAGAGTATTCTGCATGTCCCTTTTCGCCAATTTGCATGGATGTTTGTGAGTCAAGAGCGTCCAAGAGTGCTGCCATAGTTACATATTAACCCCTTATATCTTTAAGCTGTTTTACGAATTGTTTTTTTCCGCTTACCATGTATGCTGTTGAGAAAAATACGCTTTGTTAAGTTATGCATGTTCACAGTCTTACTTTGATTACTTTTTTCATAAAATAAAATAATAAGATTATTTAAATCATGAAACATACTGATAGATTGATGTAATATAATATCATCAATATGTTGAACTGACGTTAAAAAAGAAGAAGGGTCTTTGATATAAGCTGAGATATCTGATGGTTCAATATCCATATTATATGTTAAAATAGAGACAGTTGCATACTTTTTTTCTGATTGTATATTGTTTCTTTTAAGTATTCCAATAAGTTCTTCCCTAGAAATAATATTTGGTTTATGTAATAAAATAGACTCTTCTTTTATCATATCAATGCCGTTTTCTTTGTTTACATAGATGTATTGTATTTTTATGGTGATAATATCTTCAAGATAAAATGATTTATAGTCTTCATCTAAAGATTCAAATTCATCAATCCATGATGTATCTAATTCATTTATATCTGCATTTGTTTCTTCACTCATTTTGCGTCTTACTTATTCGTAATATTATTCGTTATATATTTTAACGTGTTATTCTTCTTCTATCATATAAAAATCCTCCTTCATAGAATACACTCTATCGTATTCGCCTTCACCATGAATCTCATCATAGGCTAATTGATATTGAAGTAAATTCTGCAAAAGAAGCTTATTACAAATGATTTGTTCATCTTCAAATTCTTCTTCTTCTGTTTTCTGTATTGAATTGTCTATTTTTACTATTTGTCTATTGCAATCATAATGGTAGCTAATCCAACCATCTGGGAGTATATCACGATTTATTGTTTGTTCCGGTGATTCTTTCAAGGCAGCATCTTTAAAGTTTAATGCTTCTACATTGTGTTGTCCTTCTTCAACCTCTTTTTTTTCCTTGTCAGCTACAGCTAAATCAGGAAACTCGTTATCATGATAATGATACGTCGGAACAGTTTTTTTATTACTAAACATGTTTCTGTGATTATTGTTATCAGATTTTCGTTGCAGAAAATAATTATTTCGTGACATTGTTTGATGATATTCTTGTATAAAGATGAGTTATATTACTACAATATAGTAGTATACCTTTAAGCTAGTAAAAATATATTTAAAGGATAACAACTTAAAAAGTAAATAAGTATTATAATTGGTCTCCTATACAGCAATACCATAGATTCTGTTCTCACAATAATTACTACCACGCAGCCACTATATATATATATTTACAGGAGACAGCACATATGTAAAATATTTACATTTTTAGTTTAAATATTTTATATTATAATATAATAATGAGCAATAGAGAGTATCAGTATAGCGATGATATTATTGAATTGTTAATGCACACTATAATCTATAATAATATAATTTATGATGTTCCGGCTCCATATGGAAATTCCACTATACAAACCAGTCTATATGAGAGAAATCCCATAAAACATGTTATAACGGACGAAGTAAAAAAATCACTAATTCCAATATCATATAAAGATGCAATAGGAAAAGAAGAATGTAGTACTTGTTCTATTACATTTGATTCTTTTCAAGAAGAAGACCAAATTATTCAACTTCCATGTAAACATTGTTTTTTTGTAGAACCTATCATAAAATGGTTAACGGAAGAAAGTTGTGAATGTCCTGTTTGTAGATATAAATTTGAGTCTAAAGAAATAAAATGTGATACTACATCTACATCAACACCTAGTGTAAATGAATTAATTCATAATCCTTCTGATTTTTTTTATATTCCTTATAATTATGATTATTAAATATCATCAATATCTACTTCTTCCTCTTCTTCAATTTGCTCGTCATGTAACACAAGAGGTCTAACATCCTGCATAATTTTCTCATGCTCTTCCTCATCAGTATTATTGCTAAATTCTATTTCTGCTTCTTTGGACGTATTGTTAGAGTACAAAGTATCTCTTTGAATAAACTCGTCAAAACCACCCAATGACTTTAAGCGCTCCTTATCTACATCATTATATACTTCCAGTAAATCGCATTTCTCTAGTTTTTTATCATTCTCCCCCCGTTCTGCTTCAAAGTCTCGCCCGCCAACTAGAACCCATCCTCCATTTCTAATAGTATTATCACGCATTCCTCTGCCTCTGAATTTACCACGAATATAACACAATCGCTTTTTTCCATCATTGCACGCAACGTGACACATTCCATTTCCCAGGGTTGCGACCACCTGAGCATAATATTCATACTCATCTTGCGAAAAGCGTGTAGCTCTATTGGAGACTTTACTATTTGTGCTTGCAAATTTACGGGCTTGTGCCTTATGTCCAGAGCCTCCCTTTACGTTCTTGACCATTGTATATATTGTTTACCTGAATAGATTTAAATTTCTATTATTTCAATTTTTTTATTAATAATTTTTATTTTCTAGATTTTATTTTTGAATTTTATTATTATTCTTAAAATTGATTTATCTTATTATTAATTATATATAATATAATTAGTAAACTATGAAAACACAAGTTATTTACATACCTAGTATGCACGCATCTATTACCTATTTTATAGGTGAAAACGCGCAAGAAAATGATAAATTAATTGATGAAGCCTCACCAAATGATATTTGGTTTCATGTATATAATAAAAAATCATGTCATGTTGTTGCACATATACCTGTTCCTGTAGATAGAAAAAATGTAAAATACATTGTTAGTCAAGGAGCTGTATTATGTAAACAGTTTTCCTATCCTTCTGAGAAAAATCTTCCTATTCTATTTACCCGTAGAAGATATATTGAGAAAACGGATGTACCAGGGCTAGTATTCATTCCTGAAGAAAATAAATCTATTAAAACATGCTAAACTCTAAAATGTTAAATGTATTCCATTCTATCAAATTCTTCCAAAAATTCAAGGTCTGGTTCAAAAATACCCGTATCTTTATATTCTTCATAAAAATCTCTCCATGTTCGTTTGCAAACAATCGGTTGAATACTTTTATTTTGTATTTCTAGAGACTGTTCATCTGGCTCATAATTAAAATGAAGATAAAAATCTTCACATTGTTGCTGGTGCTCGTCATCTTCACCCTCATCAAATATCACCTTTTTTGTTTCATGATTGATTTCTCCGCCATATTCTTGAATGCGACTTGCCCAAATTGGAGAGAAGGATGCATAATACTCCCAGTTGTAAAAGAAATTTTCTCTCAATTGGTCGTCTCTTTTTGATGAAAAGAGGCTTAGATAATTATCCTCATCTATGCCGTATTCATATACTTTGCGAAGCAGTTTATAATTTTTTAGTCCGTCGTGCACTCTCAGGGTTTGAAACCTTTTGATTTGTTCTTCCTTGACTGTAATATAGACCTTTTTATTAACTACTTTATTTTCTTGCATTGAGAATAGTAACATTGTTGTTAATAGTGTAATATCATTTTGTGAAAGTTTGTTGTCTTTCTTAAGAAATTTTTCTGAAGAAACAATTCCTTTTTCTTTGAAATAACTTATTATTGTGTGCAATGTTTTTTCGGTTGTTTTGCATCTATTTAACACATATTCAGCAATAAACAAGTATTTTTTTTCCTGCAGCCACGCGGTAAGAAAAGAATTTTTATTTATATCTTCTTCATCTAACTCTTTTTCTTTTTCTTCATCTAACTCTAGTTCTATCTCAAAATGACTTGTAATATGTTTTAATAAAAGGAAGTCTAGAGTACATGGACGTATGACCATATTTTTAATAATAGCAGCGGGAACTGTTTCCAATCGTGTTTCAGTCCACTCTCTTAGTTTTTTTTGAAAATACTTGTGAAACGCAGGATTTAAGGTATAAAAACAATCCATATATATTTTCTGCAAGAAATCAAAGAGTTCTGCTTCAAACCCTGAGTAATAAAGCTCATATGCCCAGAACAAGCTTTTTTGTTCTTGCTTCTTCAATATCGCCACAAACAGCGCTAGTTTTACTTCATCTTTATTATATAAATATCGCGTGAAAATTAGCTTTGATGTTGCCATGAATGGAAAGGGTCTACTTATTTTATACGACTAAATAAGAGTTATTTTGACTTCAATTTTTTTAAGATTTATTAATATTATGAACTATGAGAGAGACTTAGGTAGTAATTTTGGACAATTAATAAACCATGAAATGCTACGTGGGTTAGTTTATAAAATGGTTCAACAATCATTAGTAAACCAATCAAAATATTAGTTAGTAAAAATGATATTCCTATATCATTAGAAGAATTAAAATAAACAAATAGAACATCTACTGAAATTGGCAATATCATAATTACGTTATGCAATTTTAAAAATTGTGATTGTTTTTTGTTCTTTTCATTATAGTTATAGTTGTCGTATTTGTACAAATCAAAAATATTGATAATGCTATGATATATGAAGATAGAATGAAACATTCCTGATATTATGCAAGCAAACAATAAATCATTCGTAGCCGCATAACTAGTAACCACTGTTAAAAATGACCTAATATGTATGAACAAGCTATCATTGAAAAACAGTTTCATATTATCTTTATCTGGTACAGAATATTCTTCAATTTCTCTTGATTCTAGTCTATTATAAATATCATAATGATATAAATAAGAAGTGATACTTAATCCGGTTATTCCAATCATATCAAAGATATAATATTCTTTTTGGTTATAAGAATAAATATAGATGGATAATGGAATATTTAAAAAGTGCATATAAGAACAAATGTAATGACAAAGTGTATCTGTATTAATATTACTTATTTTTGTTAGATGTTTATATAAAATTTTATTAATAATAAAAAACCAGTAAAGATTTAATACATATAATCCGTAATATGATAAGAATAAAATAGATGACAAAAGAAAATTGGAACTGGAGTATTTATTAAAAATTACATCAAATATATAATTAGACTTGATGACTTCAACGTATACATCTACTATTCGGAATTTAAAGAAACTTATATAAAATATAATATCATTTACAACGTACAAACTCGTATTCTTGGGAAGCCAATATTTTAATACATAAAAAATGGATGAGATTTCGGTTTTTAATAATGAATATAAAATTAAAAATCTGTCTTTTTCATCCACCTGATAATAATAATTATAGAATAATATACCCATGGTGCATACATGATGCATTTTAAGCTCTGCGCTAGTTGTCAAAAATGTGTCCACTATTGCATGAACACCTATAACAGGAAGTAAATTTGTAAAAAGTGCAGCAGCCGAAGTAATATTATTATTAGCATCCACTATTTGGCCTCCTTGAATACAATAATTCACACAACAAACCAAGGAAGAAATAGAAATAGAAAATAATGCAATATTTTGAATAGTTACTATTATATTAGCTATATTGGATGTAATTGCATTCATTTGTTTATTGAAAGTAACAGTTACCATATCTGCCATAATACTTATTTAGCTACAAATTTTTAAATCGTTTATAGAGTTTCTATTTTTATTTTTATTTTTGTGTTTGTTTTAATGTCTGCGTTAACATTAATAATAACTCTTTATCAAATTAATTTCTTTCTTCTTTTATAATATAATCATGGGAGAAAGTTGGATGCAATTAGTTTCACGAACCTTTAAGGAACATCGCGCAAAGGATAAAGATTATCCTTATAAACAAGCAATGGTGGATGCTAAGAAGGTTTACAAATCATCTCCTTCTGCAAGTGCACCTGTGATGGAAGAAGGGAAAGCGATGGGCAAATCTAAGAAAAGCAGAAAAAATAGCAAGAAATCTGCAAAGAAGACAAAAAAATCAAAGAAAACTACTCGTAGACGAGGAAAGAAGGGCGGAAATGGATATAAACCATTTAATGCTGAATTAGCTTCAGCCGCAATGTAAATAATATAATCTATAAATAGTATAAGTATATGTGTTATAATTCTACTATTTCTTTTACCTTTTTTGGACTTGGACTTGCAGCCTCCTTCTATATTTATTATTTTGCGCATCTTATTAAAAAAACAGGAGTCTATTGGTTGCTACTCTTTTATTCTCTCATGGAGCTTCTACAAGGAGTACAATACTTCTACGTAAATCAGTGTGATATGTGGATGAATAGACTTTTAACAGAGTTTGCTTATGTACTCGTTATTTTGCAGCCATTCATATGGAATCTTTACTTCTATGTAAATAGTGCCTTTTGTGAAAAGCCCATATTTTTAGTAGCATTATGGCTTTGCATTTGCTGGATTGTTGTCAACCTGTTTGCCAGAATAACATACGGTGTTAAAAACGTGGAACATCAAACAAAATCACATAGTGTTTATGCGGGTGAAAAGGTGTGTACCAAGAAAAAACTTAGTCATTTATATTGGGAATGGACATCTGCCAACTTTGGTGACATGAATGCAAATTTCTTAACTTATTTATTACTTTGGTTTATTCCTGCACTAGTTTCAACGCAACATTGGATAACATCGGTGGTTCTCATTTGTAGTGCATTAGTCGGCGCCTATATGGCTTATGCTGCAAAAGAACCTTTTATTTTTACTTCAGTATGGTGCTATATCAGTGTTCCTATTGTCCTTCTTGTTATTTTGCAATCTTTTGGTTTGAAAAGACTCATTTAAAAAATATATGTATATGTTAAGGGTCATGAAAAAACAGATAACTTTTGCAATTAATGCGCATGGAAAAGAATTACATAATAGGCCACGATTGAAAATTCCAGTTGGAATGGATGTAACGATATTTAGTACAGCTGGAAAAATAGGTATATGTAGTTTGGCACAAGAATACGAGGATGGTACAAGTTTTAATGAAGCTTCTATTCAAATGTTAAAGAAAAGAATCCCGCGACTATTGCAACAAAATAAAACAATGTATTCTATTCTTTCTTCTTTTTTAACTGAATATAGAGAGACGTATCAAGAAACCGTTGATGATTTTCTTGAAAGTGCGATAAGTAAAAAGGATGTATTGCAGGAGGGTTCGCAACATTCTGAAGAAATAAGGTCAATGTTAAAAACAATAGAAACTGATATTGAGAAAGCCGAAAAAGCAAGACATAGTGGAGTTAGAATATATTCACCCACTCACAATAAAGAATATATTTTTTATTCTCACGCATTTATTGAGGTGATTCATCATGATGATGTAGGATTACCAAGATCTCTCACTACTATGGAATTTCCGGATATTATATCAACATTTCTTCCAGAAGAATTACGTGCTTTTATGCTTGATTCTATTGATAAAAATGGGTTTATTTCTCTCTATGAAATTATAATAATATGCAAGATTTTAGGGTTTGAGAAGGTGAATATAATAGATTTTAGTTGCAGAGATAGTAGTGAAACGGAACAATCTCTATTAGATAAAATTTCTGAAGAAGAAAGAACAGCTGCTGTTGCTAGTGGTATCAGGAAAAAAAAGTCAAAGAGGAGGCGTAATCATATTCATAGAAAAAGAACTTATTCACATGCAAAGAAGCAAAAAAATGGTTCAAAAAAGAAAAGAACCTATTCAAAGAAAAAATAGAAAAATAGAAAAATAGTATCCTATTATAGTATATTTCTATTATGCCTATAAAACAAGTAACCTATAAATATAAAACAAAATGGATAATACAATCTACGTTCATTATTATCCTCTTATATACAATCTTTTATTGGTTTTTTATAACTCCTATTTTTACTTTACATGAATATCAAACTAAACAATGGATTACAGAACTCACAAATAATATTATTTTAGGAGTAAAAGACCCCAGTAAATTTGCAAACATTGAACGTGTTTATCATTTTCTCTCTTTTTGGTATACTTATATGTATTTTCATACTGAAAAGTATACTGTTTGGGTGTTGTTTAACCTTCAAAACAAATTCACTAATATTATTGTATTAAATGTTTATTTATACGATTTTCAGAATGATGCAGTAGTAAAAGAACAAATAGAGTTAAACTTTCATGATTTGAAGACATTTCAAACCGATTCTGGTTCACTTATTATACAATTGGGAGAATCTTATTATCAAGAAATTGACTTTTATTCAAATAAAAGTACTCTCAAGATTATTTCCAATAATATTCATTTTGTAGTTGAAATGAGTATAGACGATTATACAACAAATCAAGCGTCATTTCTTCCACGTTATCAGTTATTAAACAATGTTATTTCTGTACAAGGAAATGAAACAGGCTCTCCAGGGGAATGGATGAGCGATAATCCATTTATTGGAAAAATACTTGGGGGTAGTTTGAATTATGATAAAATTGAAGCTGGTGGAAATTTCTGGTTTGATAATTTTATTGGATGCAATAATTATTATTTGGGAAATTATATATGGTTTGTTGTCATTAATGATGACTGGATAATATACTTATTATGGTTTGATACTTACGATACAAGAAATAATATAGATACGGTTAAACCAATCTTGATTAAAGACAGAAAACAAAATAAATTTTTATATTCAGGAATACCTGGTTCAGAGTGTAAAAAAATGTTGGGTCCACTGAATATAGTAAATTATGCATTAGAACCATTTTCAATGACATATGAGTCAAAAAAACCTATAGGTATTTCTGAATATGATGACTATACTGTATCTTTTAATTCGCCAAAAATAAATATTCAAATAGAGTCTATTCAAGGAAAATCGCGCAAAGTATTTGAATATGATTATTATAAAAACGATGAAACTGATACGATGCGTTCTAATATGAAAGAATGGGATAAAAAGTACTATGAGGTTCTATCTAATATACGGTATGTAGAATATGTTAACACGGTAAATGTTAAGATAAACTATGAGAATCGTGTCTCATCATTTGAAGCAAGACAAGTGATTGATGCAATGTATCCAAAGAACACATTAATACCTAAAAAAATACATTATTTGGGTTAGATTATGTTTATTATATTAATAAGATTTTCTTGCCAATGAGTAAGCAAAATGAGCTGTTAAATGAAAAACTATACCGAATACAATTGCGTGGGTTAATGCAACAGCATACTTGCTATTGCCCAATATTGTGACATTCAATAAAATATTGGGTGTCAACAAAAAGAATAAAATAATAGAGTACAAGGTAATATAAAGAGCCTCTAAAGAGTGAACCCAAGAAGAATAATCCATATTATATTATAATAATATATAAAAAATAACAAGACGTTATAAAATCTATATATTATTTCTCGTTCTTAAATAATGATTCTATTTCCTGAAACTCTGCAATTTTTATGCTATATAAAAGCTCGCTAAACCTTTCACTATTTTGCAAAGAGGTAGGCCTCTTTTCAAAATCTGCATCTATATTTTGAATCAATTGATTATGAAACGCAAAAAGGAAGGGGTTCCTTGTATACTCATCTTGAGTCATATCTCTCAACAATACAAGGAAGAGAATACTCAAGCCAAAGATATTCCATGTATGGCTAGTGGCAAGCATGCGAGAGAGTATCTGTTCCCTTGGCATATTGATATAGGACTGCAGAGAGATATGGGTCGTTTCTTTATATTGGTTTATAAATGATTCGGTAAAACAACTTAGAGAAGTCAGCCTTGATTCAGCGTCTTCGCAAAGGAAAACTATTTGCGAAGAAGATAAGGTTGTACTATTATTCACTGTTAAATAGGAAATAATGTGAGCTTCAACTGGTAAAAAAACTGCATTATTATGTGATATCTTTGAAAATAAGAATCTTATTCTCTCTTGGTTTATAGACGGAATATGAAAGGTGTGAGTGAATGTTTGAATGACTGGAAGAATTTGCGGGCCCGAATACTCTATATTAGAAGGATGCAAGTTCAAGTGTACAATCTCGGCTTTATTCAATAATGTTATAGATTTTAATAAATGGCGATAACTTGTAATTACATAATATAATAATCGTTTCCCTGAGTGAAAGGAATCATAGAATATACTAGCAAAATCTTGGTTATCTGGTTGATATAATTTAGTTACCAATAAATAGTGAGATTTGGATTGACCAGAATGTTGGTTTGCATCTATAATTTCACACTTTTCAAATTTATTTGAATCTATTTTTGCTATATTTATTGTGGAACTTTTAATAACAGGAGCAAAGTAAGATGCATAATGTGGAATGCTTATGATTCTCTGCGAAATCTGTATTTCATTTAAAGAAAAAAAAGTAGCAGGGGTTACCTTATTTATATAAGGGTCACGTTCCTTCTTCCGTTTGATTTCTTGACAAGAAGATGAAGATAGAAACATATTGATTTGGTTTTGTGTTGAATTCAATAATTCTGTTTATTTTGTTTATTTTGTTTATTTTGTAATTGATATAAAATATCTATTCTTGTATGTTTTCTTAAATTTATTCATGATTTCATCAGAATTCATATCATTTTCTAATAATAATACGATTTCTTGCTTGAGTTCTTCTTGGTGCGTATTGCAAAAATCAGTGAATCCATCCGATGGTTTATAGTCTTCTTTGTTTTTCCCAGATAACACATGAGCGTCCATTGCATCTAATAATTCCTTGTGTATACTTACATATTTTCTACGCTCTTTTGGTTCTGGTTTAATTGGGCTTTTCTTTCTGAAATAATAGCGAGCACTTTTAAACATCTTTTCTAAGATGTTTCCATTGTATTCTAGTTTTTGCAAACGAATAATTTCGCTTGATATCAATTCATCATTTTCCTGCGTCCACGTTTCCCAGGCTTCTTTAAACGCCTTTCTGTCATCATATTGATGAACCTTTGAAAACTTAAACAGCTCCGTCATAAACGGTTGCGTAAATTTATACCGATAAATTGGTAAATTTTCATTATTTGAATATTCATCCAAACGCTCTTCTGATAAATATCTGTTTTGCATCATTTGTTGTTCCATATTAAAGTTAGTTTTATAATTTATTATTTATTATCATTATGTTTCAATTTTTTTTAGTATTCAAATTATCGCATATGTTTAATTTTTTCTACAGATATTCTATAATGCATTTTAGTTTAGCATATTGGTTATTCTTATTTATAGTTATACTTATTATCATCTACTGCATGAATAAAAAAAATGTTATTGAGGGGCATGGAGGTGGAGGGGGTGGTGGAGGTGGTGGACACGGTGGAGGTGGACACGGTGGTGGAGGTATAGGGGGACATGGTGGAGGAGTCGGTGGACATGGAATGGGAGGAGGGCGCGGAGGTTGGGGTGGGAGAGGAGGCTGGGGTGGGTGGGGAGGGCGCGGATGGGGATATTATGGAAATTATGGGGGAGGAGGGAATTATGGAGGAGATGATTTATACTACCTTTATCCAGAATATCTTCAATATGATGCACCTATTTATCCATACCCATATCCTTACCGTTATTATTAAAAAATTAATTTTATAGAGAGATAATATATATGTCTAAGCTACCGCCACCTGACAGTTTTGAAAGCATTGGAAGCAACGAAAGTGGTGCAACAACTGTAGAAAGCAAAGGTTCCGGAGATGATGGTGAAGCTGATAGAGAGCAAATTATTCGTGAAATAGCTGAATTAGATATAGAAAATAAAGAACTTGATATACAAATTAATATAGCAAGAGTACTACTTACGATTAAAGAAAACGAAGCACCTGGAGAGATGATGTCCCTAACAAATGCCACAAAAGGCGCTGAACTCACTTTGAAAGCTTTAGACGATGGAGAACAAGAGTTCGCACAGTTAGATATATTACAGGGAGCTTTTAGTAATTTACAACGTAAAAAAGAAGAACTTATCGCTAATAAAATAGCATCGGTTAGTAAAGCGCCTACAAATGTCTTGGAGCAAGAGAGGACTGATTTAGAAGTAACTACTGAAGAAAAACGTAGAATGCTTGATGAGATTGTACAGCAATCAGAAGATGCAACCAAGCCGGAGGTAATGTTTAAAAAACATGGAGCAAAAAATCTATTTGATAGACTTGGAGGCCGAAGAAGAAGAACAACCCTGCGTAAAAAAGGGAAAGGCAAAGGAAAAGGCAAAAAGAGTATGAGACGAAAGGGACGAAAAACTGTTAAAAGAAGAAAAACGAATAGACGTAGAAGAACAATGCAAAAATAAGTTAATATAGAATTGAAGATAGATAAAAATTGATTTAAATTAATAATACTATAATCTTGATATTATAGTATTAATCATGTCTTCTTTAAAAGAAGAGTTGTATTTAGAGGTAGAACAATATAGTCTGGTTATGAGAGAAACTATTTTGGAATATCTTTCACAACTAAATGAAAAAGAATATATTGCTTACAAAATTGCAAAAGACCACCTTGGTACATCCTTCCATATTCTCAAAAGTATTGGATTTATGGAGTGGAAAAAGAACCAAAAACTGAAAGAAAAAGAAAGTTCATAAATCTAATTTATCTATTATTTATTCGGGTTGTCTAAAATGAAGTTTTCTAGATAACTTTCTTCTTAGTTTCCTAAATTTTTTTGATGCACCACCTCCTCTCTTCATATTTGGTCGTTTTATAATTGAATTAATAGCAGCTTGTCTTATTGGTAAAACTTTGTCCACTGTGTGAAATGCACTAATATTATTCGCAGTTCTTTCTTGTAGACTTTGAGCTTCTGACATTTTTTTCTTAAGTGCATCTTCAGTTTCTTTAATTCCGTTGGCAAATGTTTTAATAGTATCAGCACCTGCTTCAATTACAGCACCGGCGGCTTTTGTTGCTGAATCAAGGTCTCTAGCAACGGCAACAACTGCGCCAATGCCTGGTACTTCTCCTAATGTAGTTAATGCAATATTTAAACCCTCTTCACCTACTTTGGTACCCATCTTTGCCCCAATTTCAGATGTTTGGTCTATTACTTTATTAATAGCTGGGTCAGCCGCTTTCAATACTTCGGATGCGTCGTTTGTAAACTTATTCGCTACCTCAGAAACTTCTTTGATAAATTCTGGGTTATTTAATTTTTCATCTGCGGTTTTCAATATATCTGTGGCAATACCCACAGTATTTCCAATTGCTTGTCCAACAGTTTCTTTTACACCAGAATCTTCAATACCTTTGTTCAAAGTTTCTACTACGACAGCACCCACTTGGCTTGCCTTGGTCGCAATACCTGATGCAATTTGTTTAGCTTCACCTGTTAATTCACTTATCCTTTTTTCTGTTTCTGTTGGTTCTTGTTGTTGTTGCTGCTCTTGTTGTTTTTCTTGCTGTTGTTGACTATCTGTCATTTTTTGATATCCAAAAAATCGTGCACCCTTTTCGGCAGCATAACTTGCTGATTGTTTAACCGCATTTATTGCAGCTGTTCCTAGTGTAGAAAATAATGATGAATTATTTTTTTTTGTAGTATTATTATTGTTGTTGTTGTTATTATAATTTGTATTTTGACCCCCTCTTTTATTATATCTTCTTGTTTTATTCATAATCTTATATTATCTATAGTTTATTTTTTACTCATTTTTCTGCATTTCCTGCATTTCCTGCATTTTCTTAAATTCAGAAAAACTAACAGCAAATCTTTTATCTACTACCTTTCTATCAGTCTTCTTTAAAAAATTATAATTTGCCAATTTTCCTTCATATGAATATCTATTTGCATTCTCTTTTACAACCTTTTCTTCCTGAGACTTAGTCTGCTTCATGCTTGATTTTCGGTCCGCTGGTACTGACGCAACGCTAATGCTCGTATCCTTATTATAACTCTTAAATTTAACAAAGACATCCTTTTTTGTAACACTTTGAGTATCCTTTTCTTTATTCTTTTGATTCTCCTTTTCTCTTTTTTCTTCCTCTTCCTTTCGTTTCTTTTCATCTAATTTTTCTTGTGCATCCTTGATTTGTTGCATCATATCTACGTAAATACACTTACATTGATAAGTCGTAACATACTTTCTGGAAACAGTTTCCAAATAACGATAAGGAATAGTGCTATCACTGTAATATTCAAAAGATGTTCTTGCATGATTATAAAACATAACAACATTACCCAAGGGTGTTTTTTCCATGAGAATACTATTCTTTAATTTTGATAATCGTTCGTTTACAATATGACTTCTTGCTAATTTATGGAGTTCCTCTTCGGTTGGAGGTGGCTTTTCATAAAGCGCCTTCAGTAATTCTAATTCAATACTCATTTGTTTCAATCTGAACTCTTTTTTTTCTTTTTCGTCTTCTTCTTCGTTGTCTTCTTCTTCGTTTTCTTCTTCATCTGCACCTTCGTCGTCTCGTTCCTTCTTTTTTACCTCTCTATTCATCTCTGTTTCATAGTCAGATTCCAAAATAGATAATTTCATTCTTAGTTCAGCATTGTTTGATTCCGTAGCTTGTTTAATTTTTTCCAATTGCACTGCTTCTTCTTGCAATTCTTCTTCAGAAAAAACGAGTTCATCATTAAGTTTCTTGAATTGTTCAATATATTTATCTTCATAGAGTATGATTGGTTTATCCTCTTCTTTTTTTTGTTCTTCTTCTTTTTCTTCTTTTTCCTCATTTTCCTCATTTTCTAGTTCATCTTCTTTATAGAAATAGCTATTGATTTGCTGAATCAAAATTCTTTTCATGATATCCGGCATAGCAAAGATTGGCGAGTCTTCAAGGATATGATGTAAAAAAAGAAATCCCATGAATCCAGCTAAAAGCTTTACAATAAGTGGTGTTTCAGGTATAGTATATGGATAACTCGGGTCTGTGTACGGATTATATGTCTCATTCAATGATTCCATAGTTGTAATTATACAAATATTGTAAACTGCATTTAAATACATTTCATTCTTATATTTGTCTTAGTTATTTTTATATTTACCTTAGTTGTTCTTGTATTGTATTATTTTGTAATTTGGCTCTTTCTAAGGGCGAAAAGAGCATCTACTTCCGGGCTTAAATTAGCACACTTGATGAGTTCAAATGTCTTCTTTGGATGATTAGGGTGAAGTCGTACCAGATATAAATCTTTGATTCGTTTATTATACTTGGCTTCCAAAATAGCTTTGTATGTATTCAGTTGCAAGGAATAGTGCCAAAAATTGGTATCAGGAAGATGGCTAATTTCTTCCGTAATAGCATATTTATTGAAGGCGTTGGATTTGGTAATTTCTTTGGCACGCTTCCAATCATAGATATTTAGAGTTCCATCAGGGTTTTCATAGACCATATCAATGGAACCTGCGATTTTTAGGTCTTCATCGTAAATAGTCCATTCTGTGCGATAGGGTTTAAAATGAGGTGAGGCTCTGATATATTGTAGAAAGAAGTCCCATTCTTCTGAAGTATTAAGGGGAGGGTTTCCTTCAGCTAAGCTGGCTTCATAGTTTTTTAGGAGGTCTTCATGTGTATATCCGGCTGGAAGGTCTTGGTTCATAAAACATTCAATGTGAAAGTGGAGGTCGGTTCCTGCACCCGATACAGATGCTGCATTGTCTGCCCATTGCGATTTGATTTGTTCTGGTGTCATAGACCAGTATTTGTTCTCGGGATTCCAATTCTTTCCTTTCATCATATTCTCTATTACCTTGTCTGCATCAAAATGAGGGAAAAGACTGTGGTTAAATGTAGTAACACTAGTATACGTGGAATCTGGGTCTGAAGTAATAGTATATTTATGTGTTGGTTCATCAAAGAGAAGATGCTTGTCTCTTTCATGAGCATTATAGGTTGAGAGAATAGGTTGTAACATTGTTTGAATATGTAAGGATATTATTATTGTTGATAATTTAAAATGATATTATTATAATCAATTTTTTATATTTTATAATTTATATGACAAGTCCTTATAATATTAGTAGAACGGTTACTACAGGTGTTACTAGTTGTTCAGTATCAGAAATTTTTGTATCGGGGAATGTTTCCCAGTCACCTGATTATCAAGGATTTAAAAATTTCATGGCTTATAATGGAACTGTATCTAAGCAAAGTGCATGCGGATATACAAAAAATTCAAACGATATTGGACCTAACTTATCTGCATTTTTTATTGAGACTTTTGGAGGTCAAGGCGATGGTGGAGGAGATCCTGGATCACCGGGTGGTACGCCAAATGGAGGAAATAGTGGTTCCCAGGGCAATAATGGTACAATAACTTACACTATTCCTTTCTGGTGTACTAAAATGGCAGTACTTTTAATAGGAGGAGGAGGAGGAGGAGGAGGAGGAGGTCAAACTAGCCAAAGTTATAATACAGGAGGAACTGGTGGAGGTGGAGGTGGAGGTGGATTTTCTTATAAAGTGTATGAAAGCACTGGGAGCTATCCATTTACTCCTGGTGAAACTACTATTACAATTATCGCGGGTGGGGGTGGTGGAGGGGGGCAGGGAGGATTTCGTGATGGGGGACATTGGGCTGGAAGTGCAGGAAGTAACGGAATTGAATCTTCTTTTACTTTTGAAAATCATGGTACTGTTCTTTATGCAAATGGTGGTTATAATGGAACTGGAGGCGCAGGTGAACCTGGCGGAGGAAATACAAATAATGGTACACAGGGGGCAGGAGGAAATGGATACCCATATAATGGTCAACCTCCACAAGATACACAATATATAACTACTGGAGGAGATTCTGGATATACAACAAATAATGGAATGTATCCTTCTGATATTAGTTCAGCGTATGGTCATGGTGGAAAAGGGGGTGATGGACATGGCCCGGGAGGAGGGAGTTCTGCTTCACCTGGAGGAAACGGTGGATACGCTAGGGTCTATTTTTTTCTTTGAACTTCCAATTCAACAACACGTTTTTTTAATTCTTGAACTTCTTTTACCAAAATACCAATCAAGCCAATATAATTAAGTGTCTGCATTTCTTTTCCGTCTTTTTCACCAGTTACTAAATAAGGAAAATATTCTTGTATTTCGTGAGCAAGAAACCCTATATCTTGTTTTTTACAAGTATTATTTATATATGTAACTGGTCTTAAAAAATCAATACTGTAAGATTCGTCTAATAATTGAATATTATCTTTTATGCGATAATCAGAGGTAGCACTGAATTGCGACGATGTTAATATGTTGGTTGAAGCGTCAAAATATAAATGTTTACTAAAAGTTGTTACACTTGTTTGAGATTGATAAGGAATTAGCCACTGTTCTCCACCTGAAATATCAGTTGCTATTAAATTCCCTGTTGTAATAATATTCTGAACAAATGCGGTTGTAGCTATAGTGTTATCACTACTATCAATACTAGCGGTTGGTGCATATGATGTTGATGTTAAATTAAAATGACCGGTTACATGAGTGGGGCATTCTAAATTTGCACCTTTATAAACGGTTATTCCATTATTAAAAACTGCTGTTTCAGAAGAAGAACCAGGTAATGAAGAACCATCCATGAAATAAATATTTCCAACCTGTAACAAAGAGTTTCCGCTTATATCCATATGGCTTTGGCAAACTATTTTAGAATTATCTTGACCCAGACTGGTTGTGATGCCAAGATTTCCAGAATTAGAATATAAATTTCCAATAATATTATTTTTTGCGGCATAATTTAATCCTCCAAATTGTTTAAATGACATCCTTATATTTATAGGATGGAATTTAAATTTACTTTTATAACATTATAGATATTTTTATTTTTATTATTTTTATAGAGTTGTTTATTTTTTTGGGTCCAAGGAAAATATTGGGCTATAGAAATGGGATATACAGTTGAGGTGTCTATTAATATGCGAATTCACACGAACATCACGGAACTCAAACGAGAAATTGCGGACCTTGCATTGGATTTAAATTGTGACCACTATTATTATCTTTACGAGATGACTAGTAGTTGCAAGGTTCCAAGAAATCACTGCATTATCGTTATTAATTTTGATGATTCCGAAACATTCAATTGTGCAACTTTTCTAAAGACATTAAAGAAAATGAAAGACTTGCACATTGAATGTATTTATGATGATGAAATCGTGTGCAATTTGCTGTATGCCTCTAAATATTATCTCTCAACTATTGAAAAAGATAAAGCTATTAAATATAGTAAAAATAAGAGAGAACGTTCTCTATCGGATAACGATAAGATGATCTTAGAGCCTGTTTCCAAAAAATTGTGCTAGTGGTGTAGGATTTGAATGTGAGGTTCGCTTGTGTCTTTTTACAGATTTTCTTCTTTTTGTTGATTTTGACTTTCTTTTTTTACCTGTGCCTCGTGCTGTAGTATAATGAATTCTCATAGTCTTTGGTTTTGGGGTGTACAAACGAGCCTTTTTTTCTCGGGTTGAAAGAGGACTCATCAGGGATGTCAAACTTGGTATAGAACTAGAATTAGAACTATATTCTTCTCTCGTTGGTACATTCATTTGAAATAAAATAGGTTGTGGTTCTTGTTCAAAATATAACTCATCATCACTTGGCAATGCATCACTTAAGAAATCTTGTTGTAATCTTTGGTGTAGTGGTTGATTTACAGCAGGAACACTTAAGATGTTCGCTAAATCCTCATTGTTAAATTGCATCTGATATTTATTTTTTTTACCATTATTGTCCACATTTACTTTAATATTAGCAATATTTCCATTGTAATCAGCCTCCCATTTCATTTGACTTGATTTTTTGTGGCGATGATCATCTTGAAAAAATGTTTCTGTGAATCCTTTATTTTTTATATACGTTGTCATTATATTAAAAATATATTAAAAATATATTAAAAATATATTAAAAATATAAAAATATAGTTTAAAATAAAAAGGGTATAATCTATATATTTCTATTCTATGAAGCATGTGTATTTTTTGGAAGATCCGCAAATGATAGATGTAGATTTAGACTTTGCCGTAGACCAGTCATATTATTCAAGAAAGTGGTTAGAAGAAAGTGAAAGAGATCACGATGATGGTGATTTATTTTCATTTCATGAACAAATTATTATACCCTTGTATGAAGTTTTTGAAACAGTCTGTAATTACTTTTTTGTAGTAAAAGACGGTAAAACAGAGTAAAAATGTCTAATGCTATATCAATGGGAATATCTATAATAAAACAAATATTTCCTTTTGTAATTTTTACATTAGGAATGATGATTATTTTAATTATTTATTACTTATATGCATTTTATTTTGTGAGTCTTGCAAACAATCCTTATCATTTTAAGAATCCGGGCAGGCAAATAATTAAAGACCAACAAGTTATTGATTATTATGAGAAACTTGAACAGTATAACTCTTACGGAGTTAGTTTACCTGTTGGATTAAAAGGATGCAAAGCATTATTCTTATTAAATATTGCAACTACAAATATCGCAGATAATAGAGATATTTATACAGGTAATCCACGGGCATGTACATTGGAAGTGATACAAGAAAGTTTGGGAGGTAAGAACGAGAGTTTTCAATTAATAGAGAACGGTGACCTATCCATGTTGGATGTTTTTCCAATCAGAATATCAAATAATAAACATATTACGGACTTGCCTAGTTCTCTCATTGATACATGTGTGCAATTTACAGCAAATACTCTCTTTGATATAGTCGGCCCAAACTATGTATTTAGTTTTGGTGAAGGCGGAAAGCATGTATTAAACTATATGAAACAGCATACATACTTATTCGCAGTAGAACCTTTTGACAACCAGTATAATTTAGAAATGTATAAGATTGTATCTTTTGCGAAAAATAACTCTTATATTTTTATCAAGAGTATTCATCCTTCTTCTATTTATTACGATATAACAGTAGAACAAGGACAATATCTAGATGATGTATTTAAATTTTTGAGAGAAAATGTATTGCAAATGCAGTCTTTTAAAGGGAAGATATTTAGTTATAAAAAATTTATTGAAGATAAAAAAATGGATGAACATGATAATATAAGTCGTTCATCTATTTTAAGGTGTGTAGGCAAAGATAATTATATTTAATTTTTGATTCTAATTTTGATTAGTTTATTTATTTTTATCAAAAAAATAAATATATATATAATGAATTTTACAATTAGTGAAATGGACGATTTTATTGAAAATGAACATGTAGAAGATGTTGGTTCTGTTTACGAAAACGGACAATTTATTCCTAGTACATCGCGAGTTCCTCCTCCCAGAATAACAACCATGGCTCATAAAAATCGCGGCTCTTTAACTCAAACAATCATGCAACCACCGGCACCTCGCAAGGTCACATATGATGATATTCTTTCTTCTTTGAATATGAAAGTAGTCAATGGTAAATTAGAGATTGTTAGAAATATTGCTGTTGAAAATATTAAAACAAACAATTTTCCTGCACAACAACAATATGAGCAACAACCGATGAGACAAGAACCGATGAGACAACAACCGATGAGACAACAACCGATGAGACAACAACCGATGAGACAACAGCAACAACAGCCATACTCGCAACAACAGTTTCAAGAATCTCAACAGCAAATACCTTTAACAAAAGAACAACATAAACAACTTGCTATTGCAAATTATATGAAACAACAACAGCAACTTCAACGTATTAAACAAATAAAATCTAAAAAAATGAAATTTTTCTAAAGGATAAATATGTACAAAATAAAATAAAATAATTACGAAAAATGGTATATAATCATTCGTTTCTTTATGCATATACAACGGAATGTGTGGAATTGTTGGGTATTTAGGCGACCAGCCTTTCTGTGATTTTATTTTAACAGGTCTTAAATTATTACAGAATCGTGGCTATGATTCAGCCGGACTATCCTACATTGAAAATGACGAAATTAAAACAGTAAAATATGCGAGTAGTCAAACAAATGATTCTATTGCGCAGCTTGAAAAGAATATACAAGATATAACTATAGAAAAAAAAAATTTCTTGAATGAAACCGTGTATAATTCAATTGGACATACGCGCTGGGCAACTCATGGCGCAAAAACACAGTTAAATGCTCACCCACATAATGACGATAAAAATAGAATTAGTCTTGTTCACAACGGAATTATTGAAAATTTTCAAGAACTCAAAACACAATTGATGAAATCAGGATATCCATTTTATTCACAGACAGATACAGAGGTGATTGCCGCATTAATAGGGAAATATCTTGATGAGGGTTGCATGATGGAAGAATGTATCCAAAAAACTGTTGCGATGCTCTCCGGTACATGGGCGTTAGTTATTCTTCATAAAGATTTTCCAAACAAACTGTGGGCGTGTCGCAATGGTTCACCGCTTTTGCTAGGAATTGAAGACCAATATGTTATGATTGCATCTGAGCATATTGCATTTGGACCTTATATTCAAAAATATATTGTGTTAGATAATCATGATATACTAGAAATAACAAAAACAAATGATAATGGTATTATATACAATAATAACGTAAGTAAATATCAAATTCAGGAAAAGGTAATCAGTTCTATTGAATATGAGCCTACTGGGTTTGACCATTGGATGATAAAAGAAATTTTTGACCAAACCGATGCAATCTATCGTGCAATTAATCACGGAGGGCGTATTTCTAGTGCTACAAATGTAAAACTCGGCGGATTAGACTCATATCGCCAACAGCTTCTTGAAATAGACCATTTAATTTTATTGGGCTGTGGAACTTCTTATCATGCTGGATTATGGGCTTTAGATATTTTTAAACAGTTGGATATTTTTATTACCATTAGCGTATATGATGGCGCTGAATTTGATAAACGTGATATTCCCTATTATAAAAATAATAATAATAATAAAAATAAAAATAATAAAAAAAATAAACGTACTGGTATCATTTTACTAAGTCAGTCTGGGGAAACAAAGGACCTACATAGATGTATTCAAATTGCAAATGAAAATAATGTTGTTACAATTGGATTAGTAAATGTACCCGATAGTACGATTGCAAGAGAATCTGATTGTGGAGTTTATTTAAATGCTGGACGAGAAGTTGCTGTTGCATCTACTAAATCATTTACAAGTCAATGTGTTGTTTTGGCCTTAGTAGCTGTTTGGTTTTCACAAGAGCGAGGAACATGTTTAACAAAACGCAAAAAAATATTGCAAGATATATACAAATTACCTGTACAATTGAAGGTAATTCTAGATAAATCTCAATTGGATGTTATAAAGAATACGGCAAAAGATAAAATGATAAAATTAAAAGAGATTACATCCTTTTTTTTATTAGGAAAAGCTAGTTTGGAAGCAATTGCAAAGGAAGGCTCACTAAAATTAAAAGAGGTTGCTTATATACACGCAGAAGGATTCTCTGCTTCAGCTTTAAAGCATGGACCACTTGCTCTTATTTGCGATAAAACGCCTATTCTTTTGATAGATGTTGACGACCAACATCGTTCAAAGATTCAAAATGCGATGCATGAAGTATTGGCGAGGGGGGCAAGTGTTATTCATATTTCCGACTCAAACGCATGCAAAATAGACGACGAACATTATACAAAGTATATAAACTTTATGATTCAAAAAAATAATACCTTTTCGGGTATATTGGCAAATGTTTATGTACAATTACTTAGTTATTATTTGGCATTGGAACAAGGCATCAACCCGGATTTTCCGCGCAACTTGGCAAAGGTAGTTACGGTAGAATAACACAGTTATATATAATAATAATTATATATAATTATTATATGAAGAAGACATTAAGGATAACTCATAACAAAAAAAATATGCATCGTCATAAAAAAACTATAAAAAAAAATAAAAGACGTATTGGTGGAAAATATACAAAGAAAGCAGGGGCAAAGAAAACAGTGACAAAGAATGAGAAAAGTAAGGTTACAAATGCAGATAAGGTTAAAAAAACTAAAAAAACAAAAAAAAAGGTTGCACCCATTTTCAATATTGTTGAAGAATTTGAAAAAGATGTTGCAAATATTACAACAGTACCAATGGACGTTCTGGCAAATGTAACAACTGATATAGCACCTATTGAATTATCTTCTATTGAACCAATTACAAAAAAAATTGAACAAGCAATGGAATTAAAGACAAAACAACCAATACATAAAACAGAAGCAACAATGGCAACAAAGGTAAATAGACTTAATGAACAATTTATTGATTTGATGGAAAAACTTTCCAGTCTTATGTTGAAACAGGGTGAACCTTTTCGTGCGCGTGCCTATCAAAAAGCGCAAGAAACTATCATGTCATATCCACAAGATATTACTAGTGTTGACCAGCTTAAAGGGCTGCCCAATATTGGTTCAACTATTATGGAAAAGTTGAATGAATATGTTCAAACAGGAACATTGAAAGTGTTGGAAAGAGAGAAGAATAATCCAGTAACTATTTTGGGGGAAATTTATGGAATTGGTCCAAAGAAAGCTGCTGAATTGGTTGATAAACAAGGCATAACAACCATTGAGGAGTTGAGAGAGAAGCAAGACGCGGTCTTAAACGATATACAAAAAGTAGGATTAAAGTATTATGAAGATATTATGCAAAGAATACCTAGAGCAGAAATTGATCAATATGATATTATTTTCAAGCAGGTATTTGCAAAAGTGGCTGGACCGGGGTCTGAAGCGCGGTTTGAAATTGTGGGAAGTTATCGTCGTGGTGCCCATTCTTCTGGCGATATTGATGTCATTATTACTTCCAAGACGGGTCAAGTGTTCCGTCAATTTATTGATGAATTAATAAAATTAAAGGTCATTGTTGAGGTATTATCGCGCGGACAAACAAAATGTTTAGTGATTGCAAAGCTGCCTGGTGCCTCCGTTGCAAGACGCGTTGATTTCTTATACACAAGCCCAGAAGAGTATCCATTTTCGGTCTTGTATTTTACTGGTAGTAAAATCTTTAATACTGTGATGCGATGTAGAGCTCTTTCACTTGGATATTCTTTGAATGAGCATGGAATGACCGTTATGTCAGAAAAAAAGAAGGGTGAAAAAGCTGTCAAAGGAAATAAAGTAGACCATGTATTTCACGGAGAACGGGATATATTTAATTTCTTAGGAATGGAATATAAAGAACCGGTGGACCGTGTAGATGGGAGGTCAGTTGTTATTAAATCGGCTGAACCAGTTCCAGTTCCGGTTCAGGTTCCTACTGCAGCTGTTGAGAAAAAGACTGCGAAAAAAGTTGCAAAAAAAATGGTAGAACTAGTTGTAGAAGAGCCTGTTGCGGAAGAGCCTGTTGCGAAAGAACCTATTGTAGAAGAGCCTATGGTATTAAAAGAAGCAGTTAAAGAAAAGATGCCAAAGAAAAGAACATTAAAGAAGAAGGGTACAATTCTTTTGCTTGAAGAGAAAGAAGGAATAAATATGGCAATACCAGAAGACAATTCTGCTATTTTGCAAAATGTTCAAGCATTTAAAAAACACGGCATACATGTATTAGATGTATTAAGTGAGAAACAATTATCTGATATTATCAAGGAAGCAAACAAAGCATTTCATTTTAATAAAACACCTATTATGACGGATAATGAATATGATATTGTAAAAGAATATCTTGAGAAAAAGTTTCCCACAAGCGAGGTTTTAAAGGAAGTTGGTGCTCCTATCATTGAAAGAAATAAGGTGACACTTCCATATGAAATGGCCTCTATGGATAAAATTAAACCAGATACGGGTGCGTTAACTGCATGGAAACAAAAATACAGTGGTCCATATGTTTTGTCCTGTAAATTGGACGGAGTAAGTGGCATGTATGAATATAAAGGAGGAGTCGCAAAATTGTATACTCGCGGAAATGGAAAGGTTGGACAAGATATAAGTCACTTGATTCCTTATTTAAGATTTCCAAATATGAAAAAAGAACAAGGAAAGGAAAAAGAAAAAGGAAAAGAAAAAGGAAAGGAAAAAGAAAAAGGAAAAGAAAAAGGAAAAGAAATGGTAGTCCGCGGTGAATTTGTCATTCCAAAATCTGTCTTCCAAGAAAAATATGCAGATAAATTTGCAAATGGACGAAACTTGGTGGCAGGTATTGTGAACCGACAAACCTTGGATGAAAAGGTTCATGATATACACTTTGTCGCTTATGAAGTAATTGTTCCAACCTTAAAACCATCTCAACAGATGCAACTTCTTGCAGATTCTGGATTTGAACCAGTTATGAATAAAACAGTGAAAGATATAACAAATGAAATGTTATCTGAGCTTCTTGTAAAATGGCGTTCCGAATATATCTATGAAATTGATGGAGTGATTGTTTCAAATGATGCAATTTATGAGAGAGAGTCTGGAAACCCTGACCACTCATTTGCTTTCAAAATGGTTTTATCAGACCAAATTGCCGAAGCCAAGGTAGTTGACGTAATTTGGACACCCAGCAAAGATGGTTACTTGAAACCCCGCGTTCAAATTGAACCTATCGGATTAGGTGGTGTGAAGATTGAATATGCTACTGGATTCAATGCAGCTTTTATTCAGCAACATAAAATCGGGGTTGGTGCATTAATTCAGATTATTAGAAGTGGGGATGTCATTCCTCATATTCGCAGTGTAACGACTCCAGCGGAGGCTGCAAAAATGCCTACTGTTCCATATAAATGGAATGCGAGTCATGTAGATGTTATGCTTGAAGACATCGGGTCGGATGAAACTGTAAGAGAAAAGAATATTGCTGGATTTTTCAAAGGAATTGGTGTAGACGGATTAAGCAGTGGAAATGTTGCGCGTATTATTACAGCAGGTTTTGACTCGGTTCCGGCAATTCTTCGCATGACCAAGGCTGATTTTGAAAAAGCTGGATTCAAAACATTGGCTCAAAAATTTGTGGATGGTATTCGTTTGAAAGTAGACGGAGCTTCTCTTATAACATTAATGTCATCGTCTAATATATTTGGAAGAGGATTCAGTGAGAAACGTATTGAAACAGTGCTGGAAGCTTATCCAGATATTTTGGTTTCTAATGATTCAAAAGAAAACAAAATAAAGAAGATTATGAGCGTAAAGGGTATGGCAAAGAAAACAGCCGAAGCATTTGTTGATAAAATTGATTTATTTGTTGCTTTTATGCAAGAATGTGGCCTGCAAGATAGATTAATTGTTGGTAAATCTGGTGAAACGGGAGTTGCTATAGCTGTGAATAAGGACCATCCTTTGTATAAAAAATCAATTGTTATGACGGGTGTTAGAGATGCTGCAGTAATAGATGCGTTAAAATCAGTGGGTGCAAATTTGGGTACATCAGTAAGTAAAAATACATTTACAGTGATTGCAAAAAGTGCAGATGAAGATACTGGAAAGGCTGCAGAGGCAAGAAGACTTGGAATACCTATTATGACACCAAGTCAGTTTTTATCAACATATTTTCAAGTGACTTATTAATAAAATAATTTAAAGGCATACTTGCTTGAAGTATTTCTTCTTCACTTATACTCATATCCTCAATTTTACTATAAACAGAACGTACTAAGGCTATTAGTGGTTGATATTCACGAATAATTGTCTTATAATTATCAAATGGTTTATTTACAAATTCCGTTTCACATTCAGTCCAATGAACTGGAAATAAACTTTTTTCACCATCTATTACTTCATAATTATTATATAAGCATTTATCAAATTCATCTAAAATATCAGCTCCAATTTCATGCCACTCTATATTTATGGATTTATTTAAAATATTAATTATTCTATTTTTCCAGTCAATCATTAAAGGTGTTTGTTTTTTACTACCAAAAATACCATTATAAAAAGTCGTGTTATTACTATGTTTAATAAAAAATCCATCTTTTATTATAGTATAATCAAATAAACTATCTAATGAATTTAATACTATGGTATCACTATCTAACCATATCCCACCATAATCACAAATAACGTTAACTCTTACAAAATCTGCTTGATGCGCATAGCATAACTTATTGAAATACTCAGGTATATTATTAATATATTGATTTATATTTTCGTCCGTTATTAAATGTACCTGATATCCTTTTCCATTTTTTGAATGTAGATATATCAAATTTCTTAAAATATGTATTAATTTATATTCTTTTCCAACCCAATATAAAAAAATATTTCTTGTTTCCATTATGATTATATATTATATATTATTATTTAAAAATAATTATTTCCAAATAATTCATAGGAACTATCTAGAGATAATATGTATATATAAAAATCTTACGAATTATAATTAAAATTCGTACTCATATTCAATAATATTTTTTAGATCTTTTTTAATATGATGGAATAATTCGCTTTTTATTTTACTCACGCTGGAGGAATCGTGAGTAAAATGTATATTCATTAATTTTAACAATGTTTTATTATATTGAAGTTGTAATTTATCACTTTTATTAATTTTATCTGCATATTTTGTACTCCAATCACATAATGACTTGACCATTTTTTGATGAATGCGTTTTAACATCATTATAAACTCAGAGGGTTCAATATGTATCCACTGAGATGATTCTTTTGTAAAGCAATAAAATACATTTGCTTTTTGTGCGAAGCAATAAATGGGAGCGACTAGCACTTGTTGCAATGAATTTCTAAGAATATGTTGAATAGTATTTATAAGGGTATCATCAAATAACAGCTGAATATCTTCTTCCGAAACTTGTATATGAGTTTGTGTCCAATCTTCAAATGAGATGGTTGGTTTTATATTTGTATTTAACCATTGAATCACATTGAACGTTTGTTTTGTTTTATGTACCCATTTTTGCATTTCACTTACCTTTTCCTCCAAAGCTTGATTTTTGATTACCATCTCTTGTAGAATTACGTACATTTGTTGAAGCGATGGTATATCAGTTGTTTCTTCTTCTCTGCATTTTCTTTCTCTCTTTGTTTGATGAAGAATTTCACACACTATAGTATGTCTTGTATACGATGATTTTCGCGTGTAGTTTTTGCTACAATGAACGCAACAAAAACTGGTTTTAATTCTTTGCGCCAACACACTCATTGTGTTAGTCTTGTTATTATTATTATTTATATATTGATTTATTTAATTGTAATAATTTCAATTTTTATAAAAAATAAAATGGAAAATAATAAAGTACACTAATAATATAAATACAATGGCTCTAGTCACTAATTGTTGCTCATTAAATTGTTCGCAGAATGGTGGATGTAATTATTTGGGTTGTGCAATGAGTTTATGTGATGTTGACCCAGCATCTCAATATATTAAGTTAAAACTTATTCAAAATACAGTGCGTGTTCCAGCATCATTATATTTGAATGATTTAGGTGCATTGACTGTCTATCAACAGCCCTTGAAGGAGAATGCTTACGTAAATTGGAATCAAATGAGTGACAGACCTGTCAGGTCATTTCAGAAAAATTTGGTAACAGGAGGAAGTTTTTATCATGGAAGCAGTACAAAACATACTATTACCAGATGCAGGCCTGGAGCTGGTTCACCTGGAGGATATGGAGTTGATATCAAGCACAATTCTTATGATAGATATTTGGCGCGAATTAAAGGAAAGGGGCCAGCTCGCCGTGGTGTTGTCCCACCCGCATTCGGTGCTCCTATTCCTTTTAATCCTGCTTTCCCTATTTACGGAGGAAAAACAATGAAAACAAGTATTGTTGGAGATAATTGTAATTGCCCAATTTCTAATAAACAAAATAATACAAATACTTCTGATTTGAAAAAAATTTATCACATTTTAATCAATCCAGTTTCTTTAAGTATGATATTTAAATTCAAAGTTGGCGATGTTGTTTATGCTACAAATGCTCAAGGAAATTTTGCGATAGGAATTGTAACTGCAGTTGAGAATGAAATCTATACAGTTATTTTTGATGATGAAAGTACTGTTACTACGACAGCAGACTGTTTATTTATTTACTTTCCTTGTAAGTGTGATATGAATGAAGCAAATAATATGGGAATAAGTTTAACGAATGGTTCTATTTTATTTAGTGACCCAGCAGCTACAAATAACTGTAATTCACTCAATGTACTAGATTGTTATATTGTTAATAACTTTTTTGGCGCAAATTCTGTGTTTAATATTATTAATCTTATAAAAGATTTATTGCCAGCTGAATTTCAAAATTTTTTATCTTATTATAATACATAATATATAAATAATACAAGATGCCAATTAATATGAATTTAATGCGTCCTAATAATACGCATGCAATGAACAATTTTTCTGGTCTAAATTTTCCTCAAAATAGGTTTATCCAAAATAGTAGTCCTTTTCAAGTTGCCAGACCTGCAATGCGACAAATGAAAGGTAATATGTTTCACGCAGGAATCATCTCAAATGTTGTGCATTCAAAATCAGGATGTAGTAGCTGTGGAAAATAATTAAGGAGATTCTATATCATTTTCTTTCTTCTCATTTTCTTTTGAATCAGATTCCAATTCTGCATTAGTAACTTGCATTATAGTTTTTCTATTTTTATAAGAATAGTATACTCTCATTGATAGAGCAATAATATCTAAAAATAAAATAGGACCATAGTTTGTTATTAACTCAGTATTATCATTTATAACTGCGTAAGAAAATGCAAATGAAGTTGCTAGTAGTAAAACTATTTTTTCTGGAACATTATAAATATTTCCATTTTTATTTTTGTAATTGGCATAAAATTCTGGAAGATAGCATAGAAAAAAAAGAATGGATGCAGTATACATTAAATAAGTTGATTTCATAGTAAGATAAGTTATAAGTTATAAAGAGTTGTTTTATTTTATTTATATCATTATTTTCTTGTTTTAATAAAATAAAATAGTATAGTATATAGAATGAGTTCATCTGTAGGTGTTCCCCCAGTCAGCCGCGCAACACATTTTATTTCATTTACCCCTTTATTTCCAATTTTTCCTCCAAGGATGAATAACTGTAATAATACGCTTTGTTACACAAACAATCATAATTATATGTATAAACCACACACTGGATATGGAAAAGTAGGCACAAGTGCGGCTGGTTATTTAGCTAGTCGTAAACGGTTATAGTACTCTTTTATATCAAATGTCTACTTTATTTCTATAACTGATACCTCTTTCTCAACATTGGAAAGAAAGTTATATAATTTTCGTGGATGATATTTTTTTAATGGAAAATAATCACAACTTAATTCTCTCCAGTCTCCTGTAGTAATATTCACATTATCTTCTTTTTGACTACAACAGTTACATATCAAGATATATTTGAATTTTTTACTGTCAACTAAATAATCTAAAAATATATTAATTTCTTCTACTGACCAATGCATTAGAACATCTTTTAAAATACAAAGGTCTCCATTTACAATATCTTCTTTTTTATAAAAAAAATCCAAATGCAGAAAAGAATACTTTGGTAATGAGAATTGTGTTGAGTTATAATCTATAACTTTTTTATATGCGTCAAAACCAGTATATAAAATATCTAAATCATCATATATTAATTTTCCACACGCAAAATCTCCGCAACCTAAATCAACAATATTTCTAATATTATTATCAGTAATAAACTGTTTTAAAAAAGGGATATAAGTATTTTGGTTATGTTCTAAAAAACTTCCTACTCCACTACTTCCTTTATATTCAGAGTTTTGATTATTCCCCCAATAATTATTTTCATAGATCCACGTAAACATTGACTCCATTTTATTTATTTAAATAGTTCTCTTTAATTTTGTTTCTTTTTAAAAAAAAAATTGAAATGCTTTCTATGGCAGAAAGGGTGTGTAGTTTTTACAAGCAAGGTATATTCTTCAGAATGAACACGTCAATTTCCATTTCCATTTCATCTTTTAATGACTCCATCTTTATTCCCGTTGTTGGAGGGTTGACCGAACAGGATATTATTTCCATCTTTTGGAATGGGTTTATTGGCAGCGTTAGACGTGTGGACTTCTTTGTCTCGCCGAATGGAAAAAGAGCGGCATTTGTGCACTTTACATATTGGTTGAATAATAATCTTGTGAATTACATGTGGAATGAGATAGAATTATACGGCAGCTTCAAATTTTGGTACTGTTCTGCGGAGTATTTGATTATTCGGAGAATGACGTGCGAACCTATTCCTGATACTGAAATGAATATTCATCAGGTCGCTGCAAAACTTTCAGAACAAGAAGAACAACTTGCTCTTCTGGAAACCAAGAGTCAAGAGCAAGAGTATATTATAGCCTCTTTACAAAAGAGGCTTGCAGATGAAGGGATTTTGGAGCAGCAAATGGTGGATAGGGATGAAGCAATGATTTGCATGGTTAATTCGCTTGTTGGGCCACGATGGCCAGACGAAGATGACACTAACATGGCGTGTGTATATCCCGAAGATAGCGATTAGGAGTTAGACTTTTAATATTTAGAAAACTTTGAAAGCAAATAAATAGTATAGAAGAAAAAAGATTATAGAAGAAAAAAGATTATTAAAATAGGATAAAAAACTTTTTTATTTATTGATTTATTGATTTATTGATTTATTGTTATAAGAATAGAATAGGTTAAACCCATATTATAATTTATTCATTTATAGTATATAGTATAATATTATAAATGAGTCAGTTTGATTTAAATATTGCAAATTATAAAACATCTGAATTAGAGGAAATTTTTGAACTTCCTCAGGGGGGTAATTATGATGCTTTTCTTATTGAGAAAAAAGAAACAGAACTAAGAACAAATATTGCATCTGACAAAACAATTGAGGATTCAGTAAGAATGAAGACAATGGTGTTCTTGGAAGAAGCAAAAAAATTATTATTAACAGAATTAAATTCATCCCATTTAATTCAAAAAATTGGTAATGCATACAATGTAAACAATGGATTGCAACCAAGTAGTGTGATAGAAGCAGGAAATACATTTGTTATTGATAGACCGAACACTGCATTTGCGAATTCTTTTCCAAGTGAATTTTTTCCAGGTGTTATTAATCCTCTTAAAAAAAGAACTACACGGCAAAATTTAAATATTGATACACGTTTTCGCAACAATTACTATAGTTCTTTATCCAGTAATTTTCATTTTGATTTACCTATTAAATTTTCAAATGTTATGCAAATGCAGCTTAGTGCATTTGAAATGCCATTTTCTTATTATAATGTTTCAAAGCAAATAGGAAATAATTTTTTTTCTATTACTCTGGATATATCTACGAATTATGTTATTACTGTTCCTGATGGCAATTATACTGCACGCGGGCTTGTTGATTATTTAAATTATTATGTTACGGATATTGTTACAGATTTAAGTGGCGTTCAATTTATTTACAATATTGATATATCTGGAAATGGTAGTGGACAGCTTGTTATTGCTTCCAAAGGAACATCTGCTACAGTTTTTACCTTGAACTTTCAAGCCGATATCAATGGAAATTCTGATACGTTGACACCTTTGCCCCTGAAACTTGGTTGGATGATGGGTTTTAGAAATGGTATTTATGTTGATAATTATAATTATATAAGTGAAGGGCTTGTTGATTTATCAGGGCAAAAATATTTATATTTAGTTGTTGACGATTATAATAATAATGTGAACAATAGTTTTTATAGCGCATTTAATGATTCTGTATTGAATAAAAATATTTTAGCGAGAATATCCTTCCAAACTAATCCATTTGGAATGGTTTCAAAGGATAATCTATCATTAATTACTACGCCTAGGCAATATTTTGGTCCTGTGGATATACAAAAGCTGAATATTCAATTATTGGATGAGTATGGAAGAGTGATTGCATTGAATAATATGGATTATAGTTTTTGCCTTACATTTACTTCTGTTTACGATATTTAATATTTGAAAATCTGTATTCTTGATTATATTCTTATATTCTTATATTCTTGTTTAAATTCTTGATTATATTCTTTTATTCTTATATTCTTGATTTGGGTGTTCCATTTTTTTTACCACGGTACAGAGTAGCGTGCTTGTTTTCCAGCAACCATTGGTTGATATTTCTATTTCTAACATACACATCAGCAAGAAGACCACCATATTTATCGGTTTTCACGTTTTGAAGTGTTACTTCTTTGTATAAAATATACTTTTCCAAGGCTTCTTGTGACTTTATTGAATCGCTTGGAAATTGTATACCTTGCAACCTTATATGAAATCTGTACATAGGTGAGTTGTGGTAAGATAACTTGGAAGCAATAATCACTGCATTTTCTTGGACTTTGATTACAATTCCACCAGAAACTGGGGGAATAAAAGGAATTGTATTTTTCATATTGTACTTTGGTTTATTTTCTGCTTCAAAGGCTTCATCGTCATCGGAATCATATAAATCAATCTGCACTGGGGGTGACGATGGTGACGGTTCCTGAGCAGAGGTAGTCTGGCCACTCTGTAAAGAGCATGTAAAATATTTAGAAAAGCAACAAAAGTGACGTCTCATTGTTTTGAGTGCTGGATGTTTAATATTATTTATATTTTTGTTTATTAATAATATCAATTTTATTTATATATATTTATTATAAAGTATTACAATGATGTTTAATTCTGGAAAACCTGCTTTTGGAAATATATATTCTACAAATGATGCCGGAGATTATATTAAAAATAAAAAAGCTAAGTTATTTTATAAGACAAATTATAATGGATATCACTACAGTGGTGTGTTAGGAAGTCAACGAAATTATTTATTATTTCAAAAAGCAGAAAATATTAAAAATGAAACTTGTGGTCCGTGTTCTACGATTAATGATACAGAATTAGTTTCAGGGTTATACTCAAAAGAAGTTCTTGCATCTGTGAATGTAGTAACAGATTATAGTTATAATGATATTTCATGCAATGCCGTTGATTCGCAGGTTATAGATATGTCAGGGGTTACTGTTCCGTTTTATTATAAATATAAGATTGATCCTTGCGGTTCTTTGTTTGGAAATACGACTTGTGGTTATCAAAATTATGAGAAATATAGGGTTGTAAGTAAACCGGTGCTAACAACTGCATCTTCTTTGTGTGGCTGTGTTCCAACATGTTTACATGGCAATGGTAATGGTAATGGTAATGGTAATGGTAAACCATTTACTGTTACGGGTGATAAATATACTTTATATGAAAATAATGGATATTATGCAGTGATGTTTAATTACATTTCAACTGGTTCAAACACGTCGTCTTCTGGAACAATTACCTTTAACGGAAGTAAACTAGCTACAATGATAATAGTTGCTGGCGGAGGTGCTGGAGGACTAGGTGTAGGATATGGGGGAGGTGGAGGAGGTGGGGGAGGAATTATTCATAATACTTCTTCATTAATGTTCGGTAAATATAATATTACTGTAGGCTCAGGTGGTATTGCACTAGCTGATGAATATTATAGTGCTCCATCATCGCCAGGAAATTTATCCAATGTAATTTCTCTTGTACAAAATGCAAATTTTAATTGTACTGGTGGTGGAGGTGGATATGGCGGGGATAGTGACAAAATTTATGGAGGAAATGGAGGAAGTTCAAATGTTGAATCTGGAGGAGGAGGAGGAGGAGGAGCTGGTGGTACTCTTACTAATAATCCCGTAGGAAGTGGAGGTTCAAATAACAATAGTTCAAATAATGGTGAAACGGGAAGTGGATATTCGTCTGATAATAATGATGGTGGCGACTCTTATTATTCTCATAATAATATAAAAATCTATCTTCCATTTATTAGTAAAACTTATAGTTTAAATGTCGGAGGAGGAGGTGCATCAGGCTCAGATACTCAAAATGGAGGAATAGCTGGAAATGGAAACGGTGGAAACGGTTCTAATTCAACAAATATTTATGGTGAGAGTGCAAATAGTTCTATTGACTCAGGATTTGGCGGAGGCGGAGGGGGAGGAGGAGGAGGGTCCAGCGAACTGGGTCAAGGGGGCAATGGAGGTGATGGTGTAGTAATTATTTATTGCAAACTATAACAAATATAGTATATTATTAAACTTAAAATATACTATATTTTACATTTTACATTTTACATTTTACATTTTTTTTAAAAGACGTCTGGCTTTTTGAGAAATATGTTTATGTTTATATTGACGCGCTCTAACATAGGCCGCATAAACTCCTTTTTTGCTAACTTTACAAGTATTTTTTTTGCAAATAGGAAAGGATTTATTTGGTCCTAAAAAGCATTTTTGTCCACAAGTTTCCATCATGGTTGTTCTTTGATGAAAACTGGGTTTCTCCTTTTTCCATCCTCGCCAAGGTACATTTTTGCGTGTTTTAGAAGGCATTCTGGGTCCTATATTATAGTATAGGTATTTATTTTGTTTATAATTAATATTGTAGTATTGTATATTTCTTTATGGAAAATATAATTATTGAAAGAGAAGAAGTAGTGAGAGAAGTGATAGGAGAAGGAGAAGAAGATGTTGAATTGCTTCAAGAGAAAGACAATGGATTCTTCTCAAAAGAAGTGATTCATTTAGAATTATTAGACCTGGAGTTAGGTATGAAAGAGAATGAAGTGATTAAAATGGTTCCTTCCAAAAAAAATCATAGGTCTTTTTTGCAGTTACACGATAGTCATGTGGGTGGTGAGCGAAATTATTATGGTGATAGTACAAGTGATTTGAGTGACACAGATAGTTATGATGAAATTTCTAACATGAATATGAATATGAATTTAAACCAGGATAATAATGATAAAAAAGGTAGTCATGAAAAAAAAGGGATGCATACCATTGTTATTGGCGATAAGGTTGCCCACTTTAAAAAATTAAACTATAAACAAGTAGAAGAGAGTATTGATAAATATTACACGAATATTAATGAAAAATATTCTTCAGCATTTGATATTTTGGCGTGTTATTTGAAAGGGCAAAAGATTATTTATATGGAATCAAAACTTTTTTGCGAAGATAAATTGAATAAATTGATGATGCCTGCTATTCTACTTTCCACTGCAGCCACAGTTGTTTCTGCAGTTGTTCAAAATATTTCTTGGGGTTCTTATTTGCTATCAGGAATAAATGCATTTATTGCGTGTTTATTGGCTCTTGTGAACTATTTTAAACTAGATGCAGCCTCTGAAGCTCATAAAATTTCTGCACATCAATATGATAAATTACAATCTTCTGTTGAATTCACGTCTGGATCTGTTTTATTATTTAGAAATTTTAATTTAAATGATTCTGAAGTGGAGATACAGAAAGATAAATCCGAGATTGATATTGATAATCAAATTGAGCTTTACAATAAACAAATTGATGAACACATTTTAGAAAAAAATCAAAGTCATTTTGATTATCTGCATAGAAATAAGCAGGAATTTAAACACCGAGGTGAATACCTGGATGAAATTATTCATATATTGCATAACAAAATAAAATCACTGAATCTTGCGAAAAAAAGGGTGAGAGATGAGAAAAAGATTCAAATAACAAATAAATCTAAACTAGATTTGGAGAAGGAACTTATGAAAAAATTGGAAGATGTAGAAAAAAAAATTACTGAAATAAAAGAGACAAATCAATTTCTTATTCCAAATGTTATTCGTATGTGGTTTCCAATTATTTATAATACAAATGTATTCTCTATTATAAAAAAAATTTATGATTTCAGAAGAAAAAAAATAACGAATTTAAAAAATATTAAAAATGAAATTCGTTATAATCGTGCGATTATTTCTATTTTAGATGAACCAGAAAAAATGAGTGAATTCAGAGAAAATTTATTATTGTTATTTGATAAGAAAAAAGAAATTGTGAAAGATTTATTGTTATTGAAATCAGCGTTTTCTGTAATTGATCAAATGTTTCATCAAGAAATAGAAAATGCGCAGATTATGAAACATCAATATTTTTGGTATTTTATGTATTGTTTGTGTGGATGCAGTCAAACATTGAGAGCACCGGTTTCTTTAAATACATTTATTGAAGATTTAATGGACCCATTTAAAGATAGATTGGTTGTCAAGGGTGAAGGGGATTGTTGATTGTTGATTCTTGGTTGTTGGTTATTTTATTAGTATTTAATAATTATTATTAATCTATTTGTACTGTAATATATATGAACTACGACCTAAATATAAATAATTATGATGTGGATGATTTAGAAAAGTTTTTTAATTTATCTCACTCATATAAAGAGCAAGATATTGCATCCAATGAAATTATTATAAGAAATAAAATATTGGGAACTGTTTTAGATAAATCATTTCAAAATCAGGTATTAATTTTTTTAGATGAAGCTAAGCGCATCTTGATTCAACGTTTGAATATGAATCCTTTATTTCAAGGAGATGGTTCTAATTTTGTTATTGATAAACCGCAAGATTCTCTTATGAATTATATTCAACCTATGAATACATTTCCCACCGAAACTGCTCCAGGTATATTGAATAAATTGCGAAGAAGAACGCGGTTTATGTCTCTGGCTATGAATACTATGTTTCGCGATTCTAATAGTGTTTCGGCTACAGATTGCACATTTACATTGTCTTATACATTAAAAAATGTTGTTGGAATAAGATTATTGTCTATTGAACTTCCTGAGAGTATTTATTTAATTTCAAGGGCAACCATGTCTAATTCTTTTTTTATATGGATTCCATCAACTGATATTTCAGGAAATATTATTATTCCAGATGGATGTTATGATGCCTTTTCACTTCAAATTATTTTGGAAAATGTTTTAAATACTACTTTTAAAAGTACTGATTTTAAAGTTACTATTCATCCTATTTCTAAAAAAACAACTATTAGTTATAAATTAGATAGTAAATTTACTATTATTTTTTATGATTGTTCAAGTGAACGTAAAAATAGCACTTTAGAACAGTCTTTGGGATGGATATTGGGTTTTCGCCAGGCAATGTATATAAATGCAACTTCTTATACATCAGAGGGTATTTTTTCTTCCATTCCAATGGAATATTTATTTTTTGTTTTGAATGATTATACTTTTTCAAACTCATCTAATCTTATTGCGATGTATTCTGAAAGTTATATTGATAAAAATATTTTAGCCAAAGTTCCATATTCAAATACAAATTTTCAAATTTTGTTTGAGGGAAAGGAACAACTTTTATCACCAAAAAGGCAATATTTTGGTCCAATTGATATTAAAAAACTATCCATTCAATTATTGAATAAATATGGAAATATAATTGATATTAATTGTATGAATTTTTCTTTTACATTGGAAGTTGAAATGATTTATGATATTTAATTTTTTTATTCAGATATGTTATGTCTTCTGAACTCTTGCCTTTATTTTATGACTCTTTATGTTATGATATATTTGATGAAAAAGAATCTACATTAGATTCTATATTGAAATATTTGAATAATCCAGATTCATTGTTAAATTACGATGAGATGGATTTGACTATTTCACGTTGGTTGACTCATGTAAAAATTATGGCACGTAATCAAGAACTAGACACTGTATACGATGTGCCTGTAAGTGGGTTACGTGTTCAAGTATATCAAAATTATGGAAAGGCTGTATACGATTCTTATAATAAAGAAACACCAGGTCAAGGGTTTCGCAGTTATATTATTGGATGTCAGTTATCTCCACAAGGAATATCTAGTTTTAAAAAATATGATAAAAAAACTAATACTCATCAACTTTTTTTTGCAGTAAGACAAGGTGAACATTCAAATAAAACATTAGGAATGATTGTGATTGGAATTGATGCTGTATAAATAATATAATTTATAAAATATATTATTTTATTCCGATTTGCTGGGCTTGAACCAGCGACCTATTGATATCTTGCACTACTACAGTCAATTGCTCTTCCAACTGAGCTAAAATCGGTACCCCTTATTACTGCCGGGATATATCTTTAAGTATTTTAAATTTTATTATTTTATTTTTTTATTTATTATTTTAATTATGATTTTAATTGAAAATATAAACTAAATGCATAGAACTTGGTGCACGTAGTAACGGATTTGTTGCATTGCATATATAATTTTTATAATAATTTATGTGCTCGGGATTGATTGTATTTATAGTAGTTATCTTGGTTCTACAATATGCACAATTGGGTTCTCTATTTACTTGAGTTCTAAAAGATTTTATGTGATTACTGAAACATTCTTGGCAGTAATCATGGTTACAGTTGGTTGAAACTGTGGTTAAGGGGTCTATATTATTTGAAAAACATATGCCACAGTTCTTTTCATTATTGCTATTGCTATTCTCTCTTGTTATTACCTTTATATGAAATTTTCTTAGCCAGGGTCTTTCTTGAAGAACAATTTCTTCTAGTAGGTTATAATGATGAGGGTTCATATGAGACTGAAGTATTTCTTTAAATTCTAAAAAGGTTTCATCCGAAATGTTATTAAATTGTGTTCTTGTTGGGTGACCAGCTATTAGCCAGAAATAAGAAGAACTGATTCTATTTATTTGGACCTTCTTGTTTGATGTATTGTTGAATGATGTATTTTGAAAGCATGTAAAATAGTCACCCAATGCATGCAACTGGTTTATAGTTAGAGTTTGTAACCACATCTTTAAAAAGGTTTCTGAATGTCCGGTCATATAATCACTAAATATGCTGGCTTGAACTGTTTTTTTATGAAGTTCCTCGGTTGCACTATTAAAAGTTTGACACTGTTGAATAGTATGGTCTTGACCATTGCAGAATGAGCAAACTGGAAGAACTGTATTGTATGTTTTTCCTGACCTTGTTCTTGACATTTCTTGAGTATAGGTATTCTTATTTATTTGAATATTAAATCTTTCTTTTTTGCGTTCAATTTTTTTTTATGTGAATAAGTATTTTAACTGCTTCAAAAAAAAATTGATTTGGATTTTGGCATGTATGATGCTGGTAAGCGATTACCGCAAAAGAACTATAAGTTAACATGTCTTCTACTACTTCATATTCTACTTCTCAGAATATGGCTATGCCTAGTTTGTGTATTCCTCGTGTATTTAAGAACATTACCCGTGAGCGTATTGCGTTTGTCTTCAACTCTTTGGGGCTTGGCGAGATTGACCACATTGACCTCGTGCAAAAAACGACCGAGTCCGGTCAAGAGTTCCAGCGCGTCTTTGTCCATTTCAAGCAGTGGTATATTACCGATGAAGCTTTGCGTGCTCGCAAGGCCATTATGGCCGGCAAGGAAATCAAGATTGTTTACGATGACCCTTGGTTTTGGAAGGTCAGCATGAACCGCTCTGTTGTTCGCCCAAAGATGCCTGCTGCTGCTGCTGTCGCAGGCGGTGGAGGAGCTCCCAGACGCCGCATTCGCGTACCTCCTCGCATGGAAATTACTGCTGAGAATTCTGACCAGGATGAGGCGCTCCTTGTGCAAAAGGCTAGTAAGCCAGCTCCTTTGAGCCTCCCAGCGGCGGGTGTATTTGCTGTACCAACTACTCCAAGGGATGCTCCACCAGATGAGGTGGATGCGCTTGAAGTTCCGGCTACGCCTAGAAAGCTTTCTTACCAGGACGACGAGGCGGAACAAGAAGAGGCCGGTGTTGCCCTCAATTACGAAGGTGTCAATATGAAAGCGCCTGCCAAGCGAGTAAGGGTTCAAAAGAAGCTGTCGGTCCCCCCGACTACTTTGCAAAGGTTATCATCGCAATTTGAACCCGATTATGAGCTCGGTTGCTAAGTGTATAGATTTTGAATATGTGTATAATATTTTGAATGTTAACTGTTGATGTATTAATAAATAAAATAAAGAAAATGGTTTAAATTAACCATTTTTTTTATTACATTACTATAGTTTGATAGTTAGTTTTAATTTTTTTATGAAAAAAAATATTGCTTTTACTACTTTGAACCTTGTATCTCAGAATCAATACTCATTTCACTTTATGGAACAACATAAACCTTTGATTGAATCTATATTTATGTTATTACAGAAAGAGGGTGCATGTATTATAATGAATGAGGGTAAAATGTCATCTCTTGAATTTTGTGCACACTCTGTTGAACCATTAGTAGACTTTATTAAAAAAGATGGCGTTTTTAATAACGTGCATTGTATTCATTTGATAGAGTCTTTGTATTATCAATCCACTTTGTTAGAAAATTATTCCTTGGGTTTATATTGTCTTGACATGAATGAAATTTATGTCATTAACTCTTCTATTTTTATTTGTATTCAACCAACTTTTATTAAAGAAGTTAAAATTGAAGTTAATAGAGATAGATATGGAGAGAAGAACTATTTTTCTTTTTTATCACCTATTCGGCGTGATTTGGAAACATGTTTTTTTGCCCCAGAAATTACGAATCTTGTAGCAATTCCTGCGATAATACCTTATAAATGTTTTTATTATAGTTTAGGTGCTTTAGCAGTTTACTGTTTGTTCAAGAAAAAAATGGATAGTTGTAATGCAACTATTTTAAATCCTATTGCTGGTACAAAGTTATATTGGATGCTTTTAAAAATGTTGGAGACGGATTGTAAGAACCGATTTATATTGTATCTTTAAATTAGGGTATTTGGATTAGGATATTCTTTGTTATTATCCATTAACATTAAGGCCATTGCGGCATAGTTATGTAAATCTATTAACGTATCTCTAATCCCTTCATCGTCTACTAAATTTACGCCATTTTTTGTGATGGACATAGACCGTTGTAGTTTATCCTCTATTCTCATTAACACACCGATAACTCCATATTTTGCAAATGCATCACCGTAGTCTGCATTCTTTCTAATAAATAATTCCAATGCCTCGTTTTGAATTTTTTTCATTTGTTCTACCCGGTTGTTTTGTTCTACCCTGTTGTTTTGTTCTACCCTGTTCATCTTTATTTAATAATATAAATAACTGTGTTTATGTTTTATTATTTATATTTTTATTATTTCCTTTTAACATATATATATATGTCTATTCAAGCTTTCAAGAAAAAAGGTGTCATTAATTATGGTTCAAAAAGGTCGGGAAAGCCACCTGGAGGTGTTTGGTTAACTCAAGGGCCTTTTGGTAAAAAAGCTGTGAATGTTGGTGCTGCTGGACCTGTAGGGTTTTCTATCAATGGTGGCACGCGAAATGTGGGGTATATTGGAAAAAGCAGCGCGTTCTCTAAGCAGGGTACACCTTATTATGGGCAGTTTGCAAGAGGCGCGGGTGGGTGCTGTGGGACTTATCCAACTGTGCAGCCCTTATTAAATTCTCCTCATGTAAGAGGCGATACTCAGGGCAAGCAGTACGAGTATATTAAGCCATCTGTTCTCTCAACAAAGGGAATGTTGGAGAAGAAATATAAATGGATTCATAATGGTCAATATCCTAATTATTGGGTTCAACCGCAGGCTGCAAATGATAATATGGCTGATAATGGCAGTCAATGGTTATATGTGCAGAAGAAGGCCGCTGCAAATGATTGCGTTGTGGATACAAATAAAGTTGGCTGTTACGTTGATCATCGCATTTATGGTGGACCTCTTGGATGTAGCACTACCAATGCAAAACTTACCAGTTTTAACACAATTAGTTCAAATATTGGATATACTAAATTCTTGTATCAACCACAAACGTCAAGTCAACACACTCTTAAAATTCAACAACAATGTGCAAATCCAGTGGGTCGTCTCAAACCCTTTCCATTTGCTGCTAATAATAGCAGCAACAGTACAAAGGGCATTTATTATGAACCACCTGCTATATCAAATATATATTATGATACTCCTCCAGAATGGTATTGGGCCGATAAATCTAAACCCAAACTCAAAGTGAACTGTTGATATAATTAATTATATTATGATACTTCAACAGAATGGTATTGGACTGAGTAATGGTTGAAAAATTTTATAAATCCTTGTTTTCCTTTGGTTCCGTGAAATTCTTCTAGTTTATCAGTGCTTTCAAAGTAATATACAATTTCTATATTTATTTTATTTCTTTCTATTTTTGTTGATTCTATTAATATTGGTTCCATTAGTATTGGTTCCATTAGTATTGGTTCTATTCTTGTTAAGATAAATTCTTTCTTATCGGATACTCTTATTATTTTATCATTTACTTGCAAACTTCCAAATTGTAAATATGGTTTCATATAACTATGTAACTTCATATATTCATTTTCTCTTATCATATAAATTTATCTTTGTGACTGTTTAATATTTTTATTTTTTTATTACTATAAATAAATAAATGGTCCAAGTGAATTCATCTTTATATGATAGATTTTTTAAAGGAGGAAAGGGAATCCCGATGCGAACGTCTATATCTGCTTCTCATTTCCCCACCTATAATTTGATGATTGGTGGCAAAAAACAAAAAAAGAATAGTGGGTCTGGAACTAATTCGTTATTTCAATTATTAAATTCTAAGAAAGAATTCTTGCTTGCAGTATTTGCTAATTTAATTACGCAGCTCGGTATTACTTATTATGTTATGATAAATTATCCCATAGATAATAAGACTGATAAAACGACAGTTTATAAGTCATCTACTTATTGGATATGTCTATTTGTTACTTTAGCTATTATTTTTATTCTAGCGTTTGTCTCTATGCCATCATGGTTGAAATTTATATTGTTTTGTATATTCTCAATATCTTGGGGAATATTGCTTTCTTTTTTGAAGTTAACGGTGGATAGTCAAGCTATCCAAATGGCAATTTTTGGTGCTATGGCTATTTTTGGCGTCATGTTTTTATTTGGTGCGTTCCTTTTATTGTTTGGTGTTTCATTAGGATTTGCATTCTCTTGCTGGTTATTTTTTGCGTTGCTACTCTTTTTAATTGTTCAAATTGTTGTAGGGTTTTCTGGGACGTATTCTATGTTTCATAAAGCGATTGCAGTTGTTGGTCTAATACTTTTTTCTCTCTACATTGTCTACGATACAAATACAATTTTACAGCGCAATTACTATGGTGATTTTATTACTGCATCACTTGACTACTACTTGGATATATTGAATATATTCTTGGACTTGCTTTCTTATAACCAAAATTGAATTATTGAATTATTGAATATACTTAAAAATATATATTGATAATATTGTATAAATATGTCGGGATATACTAATACCAATACCAATACCAATACCAATATTAATAGTATTAATCATAATATTAATATCATTAATAACACTAATAATAATTCTATGTTTCACAATTGTGACCGATATATGGAGTTGTTGATACGTGTTGATAGCAATGATGCATTATTGTACACTATGTATCAAAATGCGGTTGATAAGCATAATGCAAATATGATGAATAGTGCTACGCCTGATGCCGGATTTGATTTATTTTGTCCGGTGGATGTTGAATGTGACCCTCATATAAAGAATAAAATTGGATTTAGTATTAGCACGGCTTCTCGCATGGTGTGTGAAAATGGAAAGACGTATTTTACTGGTTACCAGCTGTGCCCCAGGTCTAGTCTATCCGGAACTCCGTTGCGTCTTGCAAATAGTATTGGTATTATTGACAGTGGTTATCGCGGTGAAATTATTGGAAAATTTGATTGTTTGTATCATAACTTTACTGCGAAGCAATATACCAAGATTCTTCAAATTGTTGCACCTAGCATGGTTCCAATTTATGTTCGTTTAGTACAAGACCTTGGTGGAACAACTGAGCGAGGAGCTGGTGGCTTTGGTTCCACTGGCGTGTAGTGTAATGTAGTGTAGTCTAGTGTTATATTGTATTATTTTTTTGTTAATGGTTTCGGCGTTAAAGCTTTGGAAGTTAAAGTGCAGCCATTTTTATCATCAGAACAACTAGATGGATTATAGTAATCATCTGGATTTACACAACCTTTCCCTTTACACCAGTAACAAACACTACCCGTTTTGTCATGTCCATTTAAGCAATCTCCGCATGTACTTCTTTCGCTGCATGAGGTAGAAGAGGATGAGCTACCTACGAGGCTTTCTAAATTTGTTGGAAGACTTGTTGTTTTTGCAAAATAATATATAAAAATAAATAACATAATTATTACGATGAGAATCATACATAACTTTTTATTGTATAATATCTTTCCTATCTTGAACATATTTTATATAGTATAGTTATATTTTATACTAAGTTTTTTATAAAATATATTAATATAATATAGTGGAGATATCATGTCTAGGACAACACCTTTATCATTACCTAAATATATGCGGATTACATGTAAAGACCAAACTGGAAGAGAATTTACATATGAAGATGAACAAATGCTAAGTGGATGGGACCAGGGTTTTGCACAAAATGATACTATTCTTAACTATGGAGATGGTCCAGTAATAAAAATTTTGATTGAGCCACCTCCACGTTTTGATGGTGTCACACCTGATGTAGTTGCTTATTTATTTAATGACAAGTATGGTGCATATACTTCTGAAAATGCTGGTCCTGCATTTGAAGCATTAAAAATGCATTTTTATAATAACTTATCTCCTTCACTTAGAAGAAAATTTGATGAACAACTAGCAGGACAATCTGGAGAACTTAGTATGATTATAGTTCCAAGATTTGTAGTTATGAATACTGACTTTAACGAAGAAGCTTTACATAGACCCGATTCAGCTCGTGAAGCAAAACCACATATGTGCGTTGTTTCTTCTGTAGGAAGTGCTAGTGCTTCTTCTGGTGCTGCCACTTCTGGTTATATGACACGCTCAAAGAAACCCCCTGCGGGCGGTAAGAGAAGAAAGACTAAGAGAAGAGAATATAAATATAGACAACAGTCTAAAAAGATAAGGAGCAAAAGGAAGGGGAAGGGGAAGGGGAAGGGGAAGGGGAAGAAGTGAATAAGAGAAGAAAAATAAAAATATTATTATAATATAACAGTTATCTATTATGTGCGTTATATTATATACCGAAATCAATGGGAAAAAGATATTGGCAAAGAATAGAGACAAAGTATACAAGCCAACAATAGAGATTATTCATGAAGTTGTTAATGATATTGAAGTGGCATATATAAGAGATAAAGATAGTGGCTGGATTGAAGGTATGAATGAACATGGTATAGGGATGGTTAATTCTACATTGAGTCGCAGAGATGAAAAAGAATTAAATAATAACAAGGTTGCAATGCTTGTTAAAAAAAATAATGTTATGTATAATGCATTGATACATAATAATCCGAAGGATAATATATTTGATGTTATTAAAAATGCAAAAACAAATTATGTTTTAGAAGGACACACGCTGATGTTTAAAGATAATGAAATGTATCATATTGAAAATAATAAGAAAAACTTTTTTATGGTGGAAAAAGTGAATAAAAGTCCAGTGGTCTTTTCAAATTATGGCGTCCAGTTAAAAAAGGAAGGATATACTACATGTAAAAAAGGTATGTCTGCATTTTTAAGGGCTGAAATTGTGAAGAGAGAATTGAAAAGAAATAAAATTGCATCTTTAGATGATTTATCTCAATTGATGAATTGTAATTATAAAAATATAAATCCTCGTTATCATCCTTACCGGGATAAATTTATTACTATGAAGAAGAATAAACACGTAGAACCTAAGAAAATAATTGTCAGTACAACGGGCCAGCTTATTTTAAATATGACGGATAAAGAACTCATTTATTATACTGATATTCACAACAGTGATAAGGTTATTTATGTAAACAAACTTCCGAGAGAATATTTACCCAAAATTAGAATTATTATCAAAGAAACGGAAAAACGAATCAATCAATCAAAAAAAATATTTACAAAACGGTTTTTAAAATCTGTAGAGGAACGATTTTATTGTGATGATAAGAGTAAAATCCGGTCTACTAAGTCTATAAGGTCTGGGAAAAAATATTCTAGGAAACAAAGAAGAGAGAAGATTGATGATTGAAGAATGAGGAAGGAAGAAAAATATTGTTATGTAATATTAATATTTGTATAATATAACATAACATATGATGAATCGTATTCGTAATAGATTATCAGGAAATAGTGCCATGTTTGGTGTTATTTTAGTGTTGGTCTTATTGGCCATTCTTGTCTATATTGAGCCCACTTACTTCAAGTATATATTCAAAACTTTTTTAGGAAATATGATTCTTTTTGCGATGATTGGTTTAATTTGCATGTTAGATATAAGATGGGGAATTGGTTTTGCAGCTATGTCTTTTATCGTATATCAAGCATTTCATATATCAGAAGGGTTTGCAGGTGATGGCTCTGGAGGAGTAGATAGTTTGCGTGGGTTGTATCCCGAAGGATATCCTATTCCGAAGGGTAATACAGTTTGGCCGCCATCAGTTATTGATGATTTTATTAAATTTCAAAAAATACATAACCCTAATGTAAAATTTGACTTGGATATTCTTCAAAAACAGGCTACTGCTGAAGAAGCTGAATCATTATTGAAAAATGGAAAATGGCCTTGGTCTCCCGATATTCAAAGTATGTACAAGAAGGCTATTGCAGAAAATAATATTATTAATACAGAACCTGGTTCTTCTTTAAATAATGCACAGACGGTATATAATCAGAATGCTATTCTTCAATTACTTTCTTGGAATTCCAAAGAGGGTTCTTTTCTATTAAATGGCTCTATTATAGGTCATACTGCAGATATGCCAGATAATATTAATAATCTGATTCGTTGTGGGAAGAATGGTGATAGCGAAGATTTATCCATGCAAAAAATTGAGTATACTGGATACAATGGAATCTATGGAAATATGAATTCAACTGTAACTCCAGTTGATTATAAAGATTTACCTTCTTTGGTAAATGGGTTTTCATTTACAGATGGAGTTGGAGCATGCAATCCTTGCGTTGCTTTGAATGACCCTGCTGATTATTCTTGTCCATTTTTATTGAATACTGGAAATGGAGCTGAAGTAAGTAATGTGTGGCAACAATTATGGGGCGTGGATTCCGAGGGACAAAAGAAAATGAATCCAGAGGAGTTGACTCCGGATAAAAAGAAGTTGAATAAAAAGGAATTTCCTTTGCTCAATGAATTAAAGGATGAAATTATTAAAAGTCAAGAAGAAATAGAAAAAGAAAAAGGGAAGGAAAAGGGAAAGAATGGAAAAGAGAAAAAGGGTAAGAAAATGGAAAAAAATATTGGAGATATTCAAGGTTCAGTTATTCCGCCAATTGTTAGTAATGAGACTCATGATATATCTGAAATTAATTACGGAACAAAAAATGTTTTTTAGATTATTTTAGATAAAATAATTATTCTCTTTTTATTTATTTTATTTATTTTATTTATTTATGGGTTGAATTTTATTTTTCTTTGCATTAGTTTAATCCTCTTCCAATTCATCAATTGCACTTACACCAACACTGAGGTCGCGCATAAGCTCTTTTTGCTTTGGAGTTGTGTTTGACCTGCTCAATGCAGTCATAAGGACTGGCTGTGCAAAATTACTTAAGTCATCATCTTCATCGTCATTGTCATTATCGTTATCATTATCATTAATACCGGTTTGTCTCAGAAATGCAGGTGAGTAGCCGTCACCTCCACCTCCACTTGCTGCAAATCTAGCGTTGCGTTGACGCTTAAGTGGGGCAGCTAAATCCTCTGGATTGACTTGACTTACATTGTGAGATGTTTGTTTTCCCTGTGAATCTCCTCGCGCGGCCGAATACATTGTTGCCTTTTTTCCTCCAAAGGTTTGCAACACTACTGCGATATCTGTCATTAGCGAGGACAGTAACTCATCTGTTTCCATTTTTTCTTGCTCTGCGTACTTCTTCATAAACGTATAATGCTCTCTCATTTCCCTCTTAATTTGCTGCTCCTCTTCCGCAAGCAATGTTCGTGTGCCACAGTCTAGTAATAATCTATTTTCTTTAGCTAGCGAATTCTTGTGAGCTCTGAATAGTAGCTCTTGAGTGCGCTGTCTGAACATGTAGACTCCAAGACTGTCTGGCACAATCGTTCCATCTTCGTCTTGTAGATGAGGTACACTGAAAATATCGTTTTCAATCTCTGTAGGGGTTGTCTCTTCGTGAATTGCGCTGCATGCGCTGATGGAAGCGGATACGGCATCTGGTGCCGTAGACCTGACATGGTATGTCTTGGTTGCTTCGGAAACCAAAGAAGGAATGTGCAGTTCAGATTTCCACGAATTAGTCTTGTAATCATAAATCTCAGCATTTGTCATTTGAATAGTAATATCTGTTAGAGCAGTGTAAATAAGTTGGTGAATAATTTCACCGAATACAATGGGTCCCTTTTCTATTTCGGCAATGTAGAAATAACTGCCATTTGGCTGGGCGTTTGCTAGCTTTTGTAGCCCGGATGCATTGTGGTCCTTACCAAAACCAATAAAGATGTTTGTGCAATTGGGTGCAACTTGTTCGGACATGACATTGTAATCAGTGGATTTGCCTGCATTGGCTTCTCCATCAGTTAGAGTAATATTAGTAATATTTGCCTGGGTACTCCGCTTTTGGGCGCGCTCTTTTTGTAATTCTAGTGACTGGTATATGTTTGTAGTGCCGCGAGGTTGAAGCTGTGTCAACATGGCTCTCAATGCATCAGCATTTTCTTGGGTAATTTTTGTGTCTGTAATTACTGGCATAATTTTTTCGTCAAAACCGTATGTGGAAACAATAACATTGGTTTCGGTCTTGTTTGAAATTGCTGTAATGATGTTTTGAATTGTGTTGATGGCATGTTTGCTTTTGCTTCGCCCATCAGGACATTCATCACTCATAGACCCAGAAATATCGCTGCTAATGTCAAGAACCAGCTCTTGGGTTAGCATTGGCGTATCTGCAATGGTGATATGTAGCACACCAAAGGAAAGACTGCTTTCATTTGGGTCTGGAAAGACTTGAAACACTTTCTTGGGTTGGTCTGGTTCATCAGACGTGATAGATGGGCTTGGACCGACATGGAAAGTCATTGTTGCATTTTGAATAATGTTTTCTCTGGGGAAAACATTTTGATTTTGATTATTATTGTAATTGTTATTTTGCTCTTGAAATGCTGACATCTTTATGTGCTGGTATGATTAAATTATCATGTATAATAAGTTTCAATTTTTTAATTTAAATAAATTATATATTATTATGTAAATGGACGAAGCTGATATTATCATTAGTGATACTATAATTAACAATCAGATTCCTGACGCGGGAGTCCATCATAATGTAGTTATTAATGATGATAATATTAATTTTAATAATTATTTGTTTTTAATGGTTGGTTTTATTGCGTGGTATTATTATTTTGCTTTATAAGTAATTTAAATAATACATGTAGTAATATAGTATAAAATGGAAAACGTTGATACTACTGTTGAACAAAAGAAGCCTGAGGTCAGGTTGGTGGATGTGCCTGTTACTGATGAAAATGTTGCATTAAATGTTATTGTTAGTTTTTTGTCTTTGGCTCAACGCCGAGGTGTATTTGCAATGGATGAATCTGCTAAGATTTGGGAGTGTGTTCAAAAGTTTCAAAAGAACTAGAAAATTACAATTAAATTATAATTTTGGTTTGAATATAAAATTATTTAAAAAAGGTTTAAATAACTTTATATAATTTATATAAATAATGGATTCTTATAATAAAATTAAATGCAATATTAATAATAAACTCTTGTTTAAATTATCTCAAATAGGATATGCTCTTCATAGTGATATGATGTTTACAAATCGTGTTCCTGAAATAGAACAAAATATTCAATTGGTGAATAATCTTAAATATGGGGACAAAATATTTATATCTCTTTTATCTAATGAAATAACAATAGATATTCATGTGTTAGTTAATATTCTACAAAATAATAATATTAAAGTGTATTTTTACTTAATGTATGAACCAATTATTCCAGAATATATAATAAATATATTATTACCAGTTTCATTAGGACTCTTTTTGAATAATAATATATATGAGAGTCCATTAATACATTGTATGCCTATTGGCATACGAGATTGTGAAAAGATATTTCCTAATCACAAAGGATTTTCACATGATTATTTATTTAATGAAGGAACAAAAATTTCAGAAAAAAAATTTCTGTGTTTATTATGCTATTCGTATACACATCAAGAGAGATATAATTGTTACAATGAATTAAAAGATAAACCATTTGTTAATAACTTAAATGATGGAATTTATGAAAAACAGCCATCTATACATTGTGGTAAAGTTCCGGTTTGGATAGCTTATGAATATACACATAAAAGTTATTATACGTTATCGCCAAGAGGAGCTGGTGAAGATTGTCACCGCTTTTATGAAGCCATTTATTTGGATAGTATCCCAATTGTTAAAAAAACCAATACAGCGTTTGATAAATTATATTCAGTATTTCCGTGTTTAATAGTTGATGACTGGAATGAAATTACAGAAGAATTGCTTCTTAGTAAGAAATCTGAATTAGGTAATAAATTAAAGGAATTTAAATTTAAATATCCTAATGCCTTTATGAATTTAGATAGTATACATGAACTTTTATTACAAACATAAATATTGAAATTATTACACTATTATTATCTTATTATTTAATTGTTACAAACAATCCATTTCTCTCCTGGAATATGTTGAAATGGTTGATAATAAATTTCACCATCACTTAGAATAGCTGCAGAATAACCCAAAGAACTCCTAGAAGTTATTAACATGTCTGCTGCAACTAATCCTGTAAATGTATCAAATAAACTTTCATTTAAATGAAATATAACATTTTTTTTATCAAACACATCATATTCATTTATATCATTTTGTGAATAAATATGAAATAGTAATTCTCTATTAGAATAATTTTGTTTTATTTTTTCAATTATATCAAAATAATATTTTAATGGAGTTGTTCCCCTTTCCCCACATCCCCCATTATCATGTGTATTAGGACGTCTAATATGAACAGCTATATTTAGTTTATTGTTTTTAAAAAAATTTCTGTTTTTATTTTTCCAGAAACAATTTTTTATTTTTTTTAAAGAGTCAGAGTTTAAATAAGTATTTATATTAGCTTCAAAATTATTAATAATATACCAAACATCTAAAATTTTAATTTCCGATAAATTTGTTTCTGTGTTAATGTATTCATAATTATTTTTTAAATTCATAAAATTTTCTACTTTTGAAATAAACTCTGGGTCATTATCATAATTGTGTTCCATGCTTTTGATTGGTGTGTGAATATATTCATTACCAGAATTTTCGGCAATTAATATGCAACAAATCATGGTTTGAAACTGAGCACCAAACCCATCATTTCTCTCTTGAACTGTATAAAACATTATATATAATAATTATATTCTTATTTTATTTTTAAATTAAAGATTAATGAGTTTATTTTATATTGTTTTTATTTTAACTGCCGAATTATTATGTGTATCAATATTTTTTAATATATTTATATTTGTTTTATGTATATTTTATTATATAGGTGTTTAAATTTATTATTTAAAAATGTTGGGTCTTGCGTGTTTGGGTGATTTATTTGTTCAAAATTTTGAGTTTTTAAATATTCAATCATATTTTTAGTTGTATTATCTTGACAACCATCATAATATTCACTTTCTGGTTCAGCCGTTATAAAGACCACCTTATCTTTAAGGTAATCACCTGCACTTTTTAAAATATCAAAATCTGCACCTTGAGCATCAATTTTAATATAATCAATATATTCAAATCTATCCCACGGAAATAAATCAAAAAAATGTTTTAAAGAATATGTGTCAACTACTGTTTCATATTTAATCGGCCCCAGCCTTGCATCAATCGGTTTGTATAAACTAGAAGTCCCTCCATCATGTAACATACTATAAAAGTTTAACTTGGTTGGTTCCGCAATATTTGATAATGCATATGGTAAAATAATAACAGTATTATTATTATTTTTTATTATATTATTCATACTATTCATGTGATTAATACAACTATTTCTACTTTCTAAATTTGGTTCAAAACACAATAGACATAAATTAGTATTTTTTTCCAGCCAATCCAGAGAATTAACATTCATCATTCCTAAGCCAATATCAATCTTTATATTTGTTACTCCTTCTGGAATATCCTTTGAATATTCTTGCATTTATAATTTATAATTTATTTCTTTTTATATATTTTTAAAATTAATATATTAAATATAACTCATATTTTTGTATTATTTTACATGATAAATATATTTAATAATAATACTTTATTTCAAAGATACAATATTTACTTTTGGTAAATATTATGAGATAATTTAATAATGCAGAAATATAGTTTAAAGATTTAATTATTGATTATGAAATATGAAAAGTTATTCACAACGTAATCAAGATTTGTTTGTATTAAGTATATTGAATGAAAAAACAAATGGAACCTATTTAGATTTTGGATGCAGAGGTCCAATTGATATTAATAACACATACTTGCTTGAAAATAACTATAATTTTTCTGGATTATCATTTGATATAGATTCAAATGAAATTTTAAAATGGAAAACAACTAACCGAAATTATAAAAATGCTATATGTGGGGATTTGCTAGAATTAGATTTTGTTAAAATATTAGAAAATAATTATAAGTCTACAAATATAGACTATTTTTCATTTGATTTAGAACCGCCATTAGTAACTCTTGAGGTGTTAAAAAAATTTCCATTTAATAAATATAAGTTTGGAGTTATAACATTTGAGCACGATTTCTATAGGGGATTTGATACTTTGAGACCGTCAAGAGAAATTTTTATTAAAAATGGTTATAGAAAAATTAAAATGGAACATATGAAAAAATTTGAAACTGAAATGATTTGGTTTTCCGAGGACTGGTGGATACATCCAGACCTCGTAACTGTTCCTGAAGAATATTTAGATGAAACTATAATTGATTTTACAGAACAAGATTTAATAAATGCAGGATTAGGTAACTTTTCATACAGATAATTTTGAATATTAAAAATATTGTTTATTCATGTATAAATAAATAATTTATAGATGAATTTTGTACTGTTTAATTTTATTATGCAAACGCTTTGTATAGGGATTGAACCTATGACCTTGCGGTTAACAGCCGCACGCTCTACCAACTGAGCTAACAAAGCAAAAAATTTTGTTATAATTTTAAGGATAATCACCCATGCAGGGACTTGAACCCTGGACCACTAGCTTAAAAGGCTAGCGCTCTACCGACTGAGCTACACGGGTTTGTTATAATTTAATAGTAGAATTTTATATATGCTCCAATGCGGGTTTGAACCGCAGACCTTTGGCTCATAAGACCAATGCTCTGACCAACTGAGCTACAAGAGCTTTTGTTACTTTTTATTTTGCACTTTTTTATTTTGCAGTTTTTATTTTGCACCGAGAGGGGTTCGAACCCTCGCATCTTAACGATAGTGGGTCTTAAGTCCACCGCCTTAGACCACTCGGCCATCGGTGCTTCTTTATATTTCTATTAGTACATTTTCTACACTATATATATTTATATGATAATTTTTAAATCAATTTTTTTTGAATTAAATAATCATATAAAAACTACCTTATACAAGGTCTTACCGAGATTTGAACTCGGGTTGCCTGATTCAAAGTCAGGAATGATAACCACTACATCATAAGACCTGGCTTTTTATTCTATTTTTTATGCAAGCATCGTTGGTTGGGTTGGTTTTGCTGTTGCATATACACAAACAGCGGTGCCTCACTATTCATAAATGCTGACAAAGTCGGCGTTTAGAATGTAAAGGCGTTACTAGTTGATTTTTGCTGTATAATGCACTAGAAAATACAAAGTCTGACTTTGAATTTTTTGGGTTGCTAGCATCGTGTTCTTAAATATTTTTTTTGGCGGTTTGCTGTATGATGCTATTTTTGTAACACATAAAATCTTATTTTGTACTTTATGTTGTTTGGGTTTTGCATGTATCATTTGTTTTCATTTATAGTTGAAAGTCAAATATTGCTGCGTGATACATTTTTTTGTATTTTGGTAAAACAGATAAAGCTGAACTTTATGTTGTTTGAGTTTTGCTGGTATCCTTTGGGTTTTCTGCAAAATGAAAGGGGTTTTATTGCTGCGTGATACACTTTTTGTATTTTTGTAAAACAGATAAAGCTGAACTTTATGTTGTTTGGGTTTTTTGCTGGCATCCATTGGGTTTTCTGCAAAATGAAAGGGGTTTTATTGCTGCGTGATACACTTTTTGTATTTTTGTAAAACAGATAAAGCTGAACTTTATGTTGTTTGGGTTTTTTGCTGGCATCCATTGGGTTTTCTGAAAATGAAAGAGGGGGATATTGCTGTGTGATGCCTTCACACTATACTAACGGGGGTTGGCTTTAAGTTGTTTTATAGAATAATAATACTATGGTTTGCTTATGAGCCGTAGTACATAGGATGAGATTTGCTTGATGATGATGATTTTTTGCTTGATGATGATTTATGGCTTGATGAGCTATGCGATTTTGGTCTTGAGTTTGGTTTAGCTTGTCTAACAGCTTCCTCATAGATTCTGATTTGCACTAAATTAACATCCGGGCCAAATTTTAAATTTTTTAGTATTTCTTTCATGTGATTATAATATGCTTCTGGGTGTGCAATATTATAAACAATATGTCTATCTTTTTCTCCTTTCACGATTCTATCAATTTGAGATACTGGCATTTTTCTAAGAGCTCCTGCTCGTTGAGATGCTAGTCGGTGTTTCATGGTTCTATTCTTTCGTAATCCTTGTTTTTTATAACTTTTTCTTGCCATTTATACTATATATTTTTATTTTATTTTTTTACTTTTTATTTTCCGGTTGAAAATTGGGACGCATTGTTTGAAAAATTGGTTGTTGATAAGATACTGGTTGAGATAATGTTAGTTGAGGTGGTTCTGCAAATTTGGGTCTAAAGTTTTTTTTACATTTAATACATTGTCTAAAGGAACCATCTGGTAACAAAGCAGTTGAATCCATATAACTGCAATAAATACATATAGGTGAAATTTTATTTGCTTGAACTTGTATTTGTAATGATTTTATAGTAGAAGTAAAATTAAACGCTTGTTGTACTGGAGTTGAATTTAGGTTGGAGTTCATTATTTTATTTTATTATTTATTATTTTATTATTTATTATTTATTTTGTTATTTTATTATTTATTGTTTTATTTATTTATTTTTTTATTTATTTTGTTTTATTTATTGTTTTATTTATTGTTTATTTTTAAAACTAATAACAGTATTATATATGAACGGATATGACTATTTTATTGCATATATATTTTTAAATAAGATACTGTTTGTTCTCTTTGGGATTTGGCATTTTATATTGGTCAGAGAAAAGAAGGGAGATTCAGAGCTTGCGTTGAATTTAGTCTATTGGAAAGAGCGTTGTGAATTTATTTTTATTGTATCTATGGCCATTTTGTGTTTATATTTATTTAACCCATTGACGCGACGGGTCATTGAATTGAATAGAGAGACTCGTGTATTATTGTTTATTTTTGGAATTATTATTTTGATTACATCTAATTGGAAACTATTCTTTGAACAGGCTGAGTGGTTTTCTATGTTGCAGTACTTTATTGGAGGAATAAAGAGTAAGTAAAAGGAAGAAGAATGAATATTTAATATTTTATAATTTATATAAATATGTCAGGGGCTTATGATGGTGTCGCTGGTTCTGAATGGAATGTGGAACATGAAACTATTTTAGCGGGATGGTGCGATACTGCTCAGTGTTACCGCTCGCTATGTTATAACTCTCACGAAAAATATTCCAAACTGCAATATAGTTTCTCTATACCAACTATTATTTTATCAACTGTTATAGGTGCAGCATCTTTTACTAGTATTTCAGTGTCAACTGACTTTCAACAATACATGCCACTTGTTGTTGGTACCGTGAACATAACTATTGGTATATTAAATACACTCCAGCAATATTTCAAGATATCTGAATATAATGAGAATTATAGAATTTGCTCATTGGCTTGGGCTAAATTTGCAAGAACAATTCAATTTGAATTGGGGAAACATCCGAATGAAAGGACTCCACCTGGGCCATTTATTCGGAAGGCTTGTGAAGATTTGGAGAGGTTAATGGAAACTACACCTATCTTTCCGAAAGAAATTATACGCGACCTGAATAAAAAACTGGAAAAGAGTGGGAATAATAAAGTTCAAAAACCGCCTATTTTAAGTGGTATTTGTGCATCTGATTCATTTCGTCATCCTTGGTATATGGATGACTATCATGCTAAATTTGGACAACAAGATGACCTTGAAAATATCTAATAAATAATAAATAATAAATAATTAATAAATAATATATATCAACTATTAACTATATTATTTATTTCTTTTTTGATAATGCTGCCATTCCTTCTTTGCCGCTATAATAATGGTACACCAACTTGTGGGTAAAGTAAAAAACGACTGCGAACACTGCTGCGTGAACAAGTGTGACTGTCCATTTTGAACCGTTACTGGGAAGACGTAGTAAAATTCCAGGGGTCAACAAAATGAACAAGATAGCCGCGTACAAAGTCATAAAAATCTGCATCTGCATCATTCCTTTATATTATCTCTAAATATAATATTTTTGGATTATAAATAAAAAAGTAAGGTACTGTAATTTTATTAAAATTTATGTAATCTATGAACTTTGAGTAATCTACGTACTTTAAGTTTATTCTAAAAATGATTTCTTGGTTATAGTGTTTTGTTTAGATTTTATTAAATTTTTGGGTTAGGTCTTTTTAATCGTGACAGGCATCGGTCTGTGTATTGTTCAATTGCCTGCATGTCCCGCTCGTACTCGGTTAGCTCTTCGTCGTCCTCGTCGTCTTCCATGTCAGCCCAGCACTTGACACCGTTGAGACGCAGCGTTTGAGGCGCCACATTGTTTGTGGGAGGGAATGCCTTTGTGTATTCCGCTAGATTGAATTCGCGCTTTTGTTCTAGCTTTGCGAATCCGGCAGGGAGTTCTTTGGCTGCGACGGGGTTGGTCTTGGGTGTCATGGCTGCGATGGATGCGAACGTTGGTCGTGCTTGGCATTGCTCTTGCTCTTGCTCTTGCTTTAGCACTTTGGTCCAGTTTCCTTGGAGCGCGGGGAACTCTTCCTTTTTTTGCTGCATTGGTGCCTTTTTTTCAGCTGTTTCATCGTCGCTGTCGTCGTCCATCAAGAGAGCAAACTTGCTCGTGTTGCTTGCAGCTGACGTTGGGGGTCTTGCTGCTGCGGGAGGCCTTGCTGCAATTGTAGGAGGTTGTGGTTGGCAACATGACGACTGTTCACGTGCGTTCTTTTCGGCGAGTTTCTTGCAGTACTTCACGGTATGACCAAGCTCGTGGCACCAACGGCATTCCTGCGACAAGAGCAGGGGGCACGTAGTGTTGCCAGAGCGGTCCTTGGTCCAGTGGCTGTTAAACTCAGCGGAAGTTCGGCCAGCGTCCTTGCACACCTTGCAAAATGCAGACATGATTGATTGATTGAGGGATTGAGGGATTGAGGGATTGATAGATTGTTGTGCGAAGTTTATAACTTGTTCTTTCCTATTGGAAGTACCTATAAGTATTGGAAGAAAAAGTAAATCAATTTTTTTTTGATTGGGTGGAATTTTGCTTCCTCAAAAAATTTTTTTTGAATTTTTGAATTTTTTAAATTTTTTTGATGTCCGATAGGATTTTGTTCTGCTGAAAAAAAAATTGAAATGCTTTTCAGTTCATGGTCTAAGTGCACTTCCCCCTGTACCCTTGTAGTTAATACCATGAACCCTGCTCAACCTTCCGTTACTGGTCTTCTTATTTATGCTGCAGAGGATGCCCCTCATTTTGACTGTCCTGTTTGTATGGACCATATTTGTAAACCTGACTCCAAGGTTTTAACCAGCTGCGGGCATTTGTTTTGCGAGAACTGCATCTTGCGTACACAAAAGAGCAAACCCCATTTGGATTGCATCAAGTGTCCCTTGTGTCGTATGAAGTTACAGAAACTTGTTCCTCGGCCAGTGCCTCTGGAAAAGGTGCCGTTACACAAAATTCGCACCCGCGTTGGCTGGCAGCAATACCGAATTCAAAGTATTCAAAGAGATATTGATGCGGCACCTGAACGCATCCTCCTTTATATGCAGTTAATTGAAAACCTTACTCAATATGCTACAATTGGCCAGGCTGAGATTGAAAAAGAAACTGCTATTTTGGCTCAGCTTGAAGCGCAGATTGCGAAACGTCAGCGGACCAGGAGAGCAGCAGATATCGGTGCTGTGGGAGGAGGAGGA
>Ga0304728_1000059_pt1 | contig 82442 bp, 63 predicted proteins | sample C_130625_MF_Meta_FD_190476 | JGI IMG/M metagenome (GOLD analysis project Ga0304728, IMG submission 190476) | Freshwater microbial communities from Lake Croche, Canada to study carbon cycling - C_130625_MF_MetaG (v2) (version 2) | ecosystem: Environmental > Aquatic > Freshwater > Lake | place... | reverse complement strand
AGTATTTATTTTTTCTGATGCGTGCAAAAATATAAAAGAAAAAACAAAAACGATACTATAAATTATAAGATAAATACTTTTCACTTTTGAATACTAGAATATATTAAATTATTAGCTTTAAAGTATACCTCTTACTACAGACAAGGGAGTGCAAACCTAACTTAATAAATTCATCGAGCTGTTTGATCAAAGCTCACGCATACGCCTTATCTCTGTACGTATGGTAGTTTTGTGCGATAAAAAATAGCATCAATATCCTATATAGCCCAGAGAGTGTTTTAGGAAATTTGATTCTTACGTACCTCGTAATATGGCATCTATAAGCTAAACTATTTCCAAAAATATTTACTCTTTTATTGTAAGTTTAGTTAAAAGCGTACTATTGCTGAAAGTTTATAAGTACGACCTAGCTGCCAGTTTGCTCCATAAAAAGTTTCGTCATCTTTAAGATTCTGTAAATTAAGTTTAAGTTCAGTAGAATATTTACCAAATTTAACTCTGTAACCTAAAGCCATGTCAAAGAGACTATGGGAAGGAACCTTCCAATCAGTTACTGTAGCAACACCCGTTGAAGTACTAACCGCAACAATTTCTGCCTGTCGTGAGCCCAGGTACTTTGCACCTAAAAGTATCCATAGGTTATTTAAAATACCAGAACGAACATCATATCTAATAAATCCTGACCCTGTGTACTTAGAAATATCGTTCGACGGTCTGCCTAAGTACTTACTTGAGCTACCACCATTAGCTACGTACTGTTGTTGAGCAGCTAAATAAGTTGGGTTTGGATTATTTGGTGTAACAAAAGGATCTATCGCCACTACGATTGCATCATTCTCTGATATACCGAAATTGAAGCGAAGATTTTTAACCGGTATGTAGTCAACTTTTAGATCAAATCCTTTTGAATTAGTACTTGTTTTAACGAATGATCCGAAACCAGAAGTAAGCGTTGCGCCTGAACCAGCAGCAGTAACTAGATTTTGAATGGCGCCAGCATAGTTGATAGGTCTATCCTTATCTTGCATTTTAAAAGCTGCTAGATTAAATAATAATTTATTATTCAATACATCAAGTTTAATTCCAGCCTCAGAATTTGTAACTTGTGCTGCGTTTAATGGTACACCATTGCCATCATATCCAGAGTATGATGGACCGGGATCAAGGGCACTCATGGCATTTACATAAAGTCTTATATTTGAATTAGGCATCCAAATAATCGTAGCGCTAGGTGCAGTATTTCTAACGGGCTGCGGACGACGAATGCCTGATGGCGTTCCTGAAGGACTACCCGCAGGAGCAGCTTTATTCCATAAAAAATTACCTGCTGTATCGTAGACGTTACCTGCACGATCATTACGTGTATCAAATAATCCTATAATTGTTGATATTTTGTCATTAAAAAAACTACTTTGTAAATTAGCATATAAATTTCTATCCCAAAACAATGAAGTTACATATGAAGCATTAGTTCCATTTGCTGCTGCTGGACCTTGTGGAAATTGATTTATGTTAGATGGATTCCAGTGCTGAACAGATGAATAGTCTGTTGGACTACGAAATCTTGATAGAATTACACTGGCAGGTAAGGCTTCCCATGCTTTAGTTATAGCATCATTTGGTGATCCAGTATTTCCGTAGTAGAAATTATCATTAGGAGCATTGTTACCAGAGCGTAGTGGACCATAACTTATACCTGTAATAAGACGGTTACTAACAGATCCTAATTTAAATGCATAATAGAGTTCCGACTTCCAAGTTGGACGTACTGTTCTAGCTGACAATGTAATATTGTTAGGTCTAATGTCGAGTAACTGAGGTTGAGCGGTTCCATAAGCAGGTCTAAGCAAAGATAGAAATCGTGGATCTGTCCTTATAGACATTGGAATTGAACTGTCATTTGCGTTACGAAGCGCAATATTCCATCCCTGTTCATGAACTTTAATATCTTCAGAGCTAAACCCACCCCACCACTGTAAGTTTTCGGAAAACATGTAATCTACACGATACGTAGTAACGTAGTCACGTTCATGTCTATACGTATCCGGACCATCAAACCGAAAATCACGCTGACTTGGTGTTGTTAAAACTGGACTACCTGGACGGCCCGGTATAAGCGTGCCGTACGGAGTGCCGTTTGGATTTAACGCAGTATCAGACAAAAAAAACGTACTAAAATCATTACGCTGATTAAAACGAGATTCAATACTGGCGAGTATCCTAAGTTTATCACCAAAATTAGCCGTCAATGTAGGAACCATTACAAAATTACTAATCTTATAGTACATCCAAGTACTTTTTTGGTCCTGATAAGCTAAAGGTAGCGCAAAACCAAAATTCTTTAAATATGGCAAAGGCGTTGTAAAAGATAACTCCTCTCGTTTTAAACCAAATGAACCAATTGTACTACTTGCATAAACTCTTGGGTGACTGCTGGCAGTAACACTAGTTACATTAACTACACCACCCGTACCATTTTGTCCGTAAAGCGCCCCACCTGGACCTTTTATTATATCTAATTGGTTAATAGTTATTGGATCAACTGGTACAAACCTTGCAAAACCATCTTTCTTAGTAGCTGCAGATATTCCTCTGATAAGTAATGTTGAATTTTCAGGATTTCCGGTAGAAGAACCAGCCGATGTAGTATTGTCGAGTTGTACTCCACTTACATACTCAAGTACATCACGTACATTGCTAGCACCTATATCACGCATGAAAGCAGGTGTGATAACCTCTATATCCATTGGCAAATTTTTTACAGGTGTGTTGTAGCGTGTACCAGTCGTAGTATTCGCAGCTCTATATTCATCTTGATCAGCAGCTACTACTTGAAAAACGTTTAAATGCGTAATCTCATCTGTTTTCTTTTCATCCACAGGTTGAGGATTTGAGGTTAGTGTTTGCGAGCTAAGCGATAACGCACTTAACAAAAAAATTTGGGTAGATAGTAGTAATTTCGAATTCATATAGCGCTGGTTCTATAAGTTAGAGCTGTCATTAGACGACATCTTAAAAAGGGTACTAGACTAGGGGTATACTAAATACTGAAATTTACTGAAGACTTAGCAAAATAATAATTACTTTAATCGTAAAGTAAAAATAACATATAAACGTATTTTCATTAAATATAAGTATTTAAAAAAACTCTTATTCCTAAGAAATAAAATATAATCACAAACGAAATATATAATAGTTATGATTAAAATATTATTTTCTACTGATTACTTTTGCAGAGATACATAAATGGTGGTTAATAAATTTTATGTCATTTAACCCATCCATGAAACATATTGCGAAAATAGCGAATGTTTCAACTATGACAGTATCGCTTGCTTTACGCTCACATCCAAGCATACCAATTCAAACTAGGCAGAGAATTGTTTCGATAGCTGAAAAGATGGGGTACAGACCTAACCCAATGGTTTCTGCATTAATGTCCGATTTAAGAAATAAGCGATCTAAAGGCCGATCTAATGTAATAGCTTTTATAACTGCTTTTCCCCCAAACGCTCACTGGAGATCTTTAAGTTCATTACAACGTGTTAGACAAGGCCTAGAATTACGGTCTGAGCAAACTGGTTATTCTATTTCGGAATTCAAACTAGGAGCACATGGAGTTAGCGAAAAACGCTTAATAAGGATTCTACAAACTCGTGGAATACGCGGTGTGGTGTTTGCTCCTTTTCCATCATCTGATACGAGACTTGTAGAAGATTGGAGTAAGTTTGCCTGTTCAGTAATAGGTTATTCTCTTTCCTACCCTCAGTTTCACTGCGCCGTTAATAATCAAATACATTCATTAAGACTTGCATTTCATGAATTACGTAAGCTTGGTTACAAACGTATTGGTTTGGCTATAAGTTCAAATGACAATCAAAGAACATCAAATAACTGGCTAGCCTCATTCCTACTTGAAAGGCACAAAGCTTTACTAAATAAAACCAAATTACCCCTGTTTTTGGCGGAAGATTGGGATAAAAAAATATTTTCGGACTGGCTGAAAATATATAAACCAGATGCTCTTGTGACGACTAATTCGGAAATACAAGAGTTACTAGATTCCGTAGGAATTAAGTCTCCAAACAATCTTGGCTTAGCCTTTCTTCATCTCTTTACAGAGATGAAGAATTGCTCGGGAATCGATCAAAGAGACGAGAAAATAGCAGAGGCTGCATTTGATTTAGTTGTTGAGCAATTACATACAAATACAGCAGGTACAATTATAAGTCCAAAAATTGTACTTATTGAAGGTAAATGGGTTCAAGCAGGTACAGTTTCATCAAGGTTATAAATAAGCTAAATACAAAATATTATAAAATTATTTAGCCTTTAAGTTTGATAATTTTTCCGTCGAAAATAATTAATCAATGTGTAACTCAGTAATAGACCAATTTACGTCTTTAGTATCTGTTACAAGTTTAAGTACTACATACCTACCATATACTGGATCTGGAAGTGTAATCACGGTAGCATTAGCTGTACCTGATGCAGTCGTAACTGCACGTCCTATCTGGACAAGATCATCGGAGATATAAACCTCAAGATGCTCTGGGTATTCCCTTGGATTGCGTCTTTGATCTAAGGTAATTTCGCGAATCAGTCGTGGTTCTTTAAGATCAATTATAAGGGTAGGCTTTGCTGAAGATGATACAGTCCATGATGATTTGTAGTTATTATCTAGCATATTATGCAAATCTTTAGGATTTGCTTCGCACGTAAGTCCAGCTGGCCAATTCTTATTAGCATTAATTTCTGCTATAGCATTTTTCGCTTCCTTTGCGTAATTGGGAACATTTATAAGAGTTGTTACAAAGTCGAGTGCTTGCTTACTCGACGAGCGCCCAAGTCTATATATAATTTTATTTTTAATTTCAGTAGTTATTGGTGTATTAAAAAGTCTGATCAAAAGATCTACTCTTTCATTTTTTGGAGATCCTCGATTGATATTAAGCTGACGAAGTACTGCCTCTGCAGCATTCAATGAGATTGCTGCTTGAGTGGATTTTTCCGCAACTAAAACTAAGCTACTTAGCCCTTGGTCTTCGCCCCAAGATTCAAGACTAGTAATTGCTTCAAGTGAAACATCAGGGTATCTACCCATGGCTAAATTTTTTGCGCATATTAACGCTGTATTTGAATTTAGCTTTGGTAGTACGCTAATTAGCTTTAACTGCACGTCAGCTCCACCCTGCTCTATTGTATCAATTATAAATTTACCGCGTTTGATTTCATCTGTCTCTAAAAGAGCAACCTTAACAAGAGCTCTTTTAGCATGAATTAGCTCCTGTCCTTCATTTGCTGCAAGAGTCCAATTTAGAAGTTGATCTTCAATACTTGGAGTAGCCAGGTTAGATAAGGCATCTAAAGCAGCCACACGGACTTTTACATTCTCTGCCCTGCGAAGTCCTAGTAAAAAAGGAATCGAGTCTGTCATATTCCTTTGCCCAAGTGCTTCGATATAGAATACGCTACGTTTTAAATCACTATCTCTTGCTCCACGCAGAATCGCTTCACTTACACCTACTCCTGTAAGTTTTGATATACTATTCTTGGCAAAACGCAGTTCGTCTCCTTTAGCAGAATTACCAACATCACCTATTATGATTGCAACATTGGCATTACCTGGAATTGAGCCTAGAGCCTCAAACGCTGCACAGCGTAAATTAACATCCTCACTTTTAAGACAATCAGTAATTACAGCTAAAGCAGCACTCTCGTTACGTTTACCCAATACTGCAACGATTGCTCTTTTTGTGCTTAAATCAAACGAAGGTAAATTTAAAATCAACGCCTCAGTAAGACCAGGCGCTTTTGAGCTAAAAAGTGACTCAATACATACAGTCTTAAAGAGTTGGTCTGAGCCCTTTAGAATTAAAATGATACGTTCTGTTGCATTGCTTGGTTCTAAGCTAAGTAATCCGCGAAGAGCTGCAGCCCTACTTGCATGCAGCAGTGAATTATCTAAATAAATCTCAGATAGAACAGTTTCAGTTTCAGTAGCTGGCAAAGTATAGGCTGCGCTAATTTTTGCATCTGTCACAAAATGGTTTTTTTGATCATTCACTGTAGCTAAGGCGCTCAATGCATCTCGAGTACCGATTTCGCCAAGTCCGTAGATCGCAGCGTTCGCAAGTGCTAAATTCTCGTTATTTATGAGTTTCGATAATACAGGAATCGCGGAAATTTGTTTACGTCTGGCAAGTGCCTGAACAAGTGCTAAGCGCACTTCGTCTTTAGATTGATCTAATGCACTTAGAAATGCCCTATCAACACCTTCACCTGGAATTGGAACAAGTGCTAAGCATGCAATGTTTACACTTCGTTCATCTAATAAAAGTGGAGATATAGCGCCTACTACTGACGTTATATCTGCGGGTGCTAAGGACAAAAAGCCAAGCCTTTGACATATAGCCTGTTGAGCATCAAAAGTAACTCTAGGAGAATTCAAAACACCTACCAAACGAGAAACAAGAGCGGAGGTTTGTATAGGATCTTTACCAACTTGTGTAATTTCTTTATCGAGATCTGCCAATGCTGTTTGGCTTCCGTCATAGGTTAATGCATCAATACTTAATTGCTTTGTGCTGGATTGCGTTGTGCTTAAATCAGCACATCCGCTAAAAAGTAAAGTACTTAAAATTAAGGCCGTGATCGAAAAATTAAATGATTTCATGGAAAGTAACTTAAAAAATTTTAGAGGATTGCATAAGGTGCACGGCGTGGACGATCAAGCCAGCGTGAAGCAGCAGAATCTCCGATTATCTCCTCTTTTAAAGGATCCCAGCGAAGTGGGCGTCCGAGTCTTTCTGCAATAGCATTTAAATGACATACAGTTGCTGTTCTGTGGCCTATCTCGACATCAGCTATAGGTCTTTGCCTAGTCACAATTGAATTAAGGAAATCATCATGGTGATCTTCACTCGCATATAAGTGTACTTCACCGGGCTCAAGTGGCTTTGAAGACATCGCTATAGGATCGGTTTCAAGATAGTCGCCACGGGAAACCCAAATCGTTCCTTTTGTCCCTTTAAATTCAATCATCGCTTTCAAATGCTCGTCCACTCGCTCGACGTGGACTCCATTTGCGTAAATATGCGTTTGATACTGGGTGCCATTCCATCCCTTAGGAATAAATTCCACTGGGCCTGTATGATCCATACCTAAAGCCCATTGAATAATATCAAAATGATGAGCACCCCAATCTCCATTCTTACGTGCACCGTATTCATAGAAGCATCTCCATCCACCGCCAAAATCTCCCTTCATACGCTGTATATTAAATGGCCTCCATGGTGTAGGCCCAAGCCAGCGGTCATAATCAAGTCCTTCGGGAATTTTTTCTTCAGGCAATGCGGTTACGATAGGGAATTCACCTAAAGAAGTGCGAATACCAGTAATCTCTCCAAGCCAACCATTGCGTACCATTTCAGCTGCTTTGCGAAATGCCCCGTTTGAGCGCTGTTGGCTTCCGGTTTGCAAAATACGTCCATAGCGCCGCGCTGTCTCTACAAGTACTTGGCCTTCCTTGATCGTTAAAGTTAATGGTTTTTCACAGTATACATCTTTACCTGATTTCATCGCAGCATTTGAAACAGCGGCATGCCAATGATCCGGTGTACAAACAAACACTGCATCGATATCCTCTCTAGCAACTAAGTCTTCATACCTGTGATAGATATCTATTCCTTTATAAGAACCACTCCGTTTATTTTTACCGTAGGAAGTTTCGATTCTTTCTTTTTGTTTCTGTGCCTTCTCTTGCCACACATCACATACAGCTAAAATACGACAATTATCACGTCCTAGCATAGCTCCGACATGACCTGTACATTGTAGACCCATACCCACGAACCCTATGTTAATTTGATTGCTTGGAGCAGTTGCACCCAATAATCGAGAAGGTAAAATAAGAGGCGCAGCTGAAAAAGCAATTATACCAGCTAGGCCTTTCTTGATTGCATCGCGCCGTGAGGGGAATAGCACCGAGCTTTTTGAAGGAGAATACACAGTTTTCATGGGATGATTAAAAAAATAATCCGGCTCTAAGACGGATAGGGTTTAAGTAACTACATCATTTCTAAAGCCAAGCTTTAGCAATTAGCAACCCATCATACACAGATAATTAAATATTTTGACTACTATCTAAACCAGCCCATCGGTACTGTAACTTTATCGAACATAACACGTCACTAGCTCTTTGACTGAGGTACCCTCTACTCTAAAGTAATATTACATAAATACAGTTATGTAATATTACTGTACTATTTTGCTTTCTATTAATTTTTGATTAGCTCCTGCTCCAGTAAACCGATAAGTTTTTTGGATTCAGGCTCAATAGATGAATCAAATCTAGTTATTAGTTTACCGTCACGACCGATAAGAAATTTGTTAAAATTCCATGTTATATCGCCAGGAAATGCCGAGTCTTTTCCTGCCAATAATACATACAAGGGATGGCGGTTGCCTCCATTAACTTCGATTTTATCGAATAGTGGAAACTTAACATTAAACTTAGATGAACAAAATGTTTTAATCTCTTCATTGGTTCCAGGTTCTTGCCCTCCAAATTGATTACATGGAAACCCAAGCACTACGAAACCTTGGCTCTTATACTTTTCGTAAATACTTTCTAATCCTTCGTACTGCGGTGTGTAACCACATTCTGACGCTACGTTTACGATAAGAATTACTTTATTCTTATATTCAGATAATTTAATCGTTTTACCATCTATTGTTCTAACAGAAATATCGTAAATCGATTGGGCTTGAGCAGTAATTCCTAGACTCATGATGATTAGTAGTAAGATATGTTTTAAGTTCATTTTTGTTTAGTTTTACCAAGTAAATCAAGCGCAGCAGCTGTCATAGCCTTTACACCAGTTTTGATAGTTAATTCTGGTAGCGGAGCAAACTTACTTGAATGTAAACTTGGTAAAGCTTTACCTGATTTGAGACTTTCTGCAAATGTTTTGGGATCTACTGCACCTAGCCAAAACAAACATGTTGGAACGTGCTCAACTGTTCTTCCAAATTGACCGAAGTCTTCTGCAGCCATGACTGGACCTTCTGTTTTAACAGCATCTTTACCTAACCAGTTTTCAACGGAACGTCTTACTCTACGATTGAGAGAAGGTTCATTGTAAGTAGATACTGCTCTTTCTTCAGTAACTACTTCTACCGTTGGAAGTAAATTGTCAGGAAGCCCTGCTGAAATTCCCTGCCCTCGTGAAATTCTCTGTATTGCGGAGATTAAGTTATCCCTCGTTTCTTGAACGTATGATCTTACGGTTAGTCTCATCTCTACAGAATCAGGAATAACATTAGGCTTATTCCCACCGTGAATCATTCCTACTGTAACTACAGCAGGGTCTCCTGGTTTAACCTCCCTACTAACAATTGTTTGCAAGGCTAAGACTATTTCTGAAGCAAGTACTACAGGATCCTTAGTCATATGAGGATATGCACCATGACCCCCTATTCCATGTACTGTTATAATTACTGTGTCAGAGTTCGCTAAAGCATAGCCGTCGACGAAAGCCACTTCACCTGCTGGAATCTGCGCGTGATCATGTAAAGCGATTGCATAATCTGGTTTAGGAAATTTTTGGAATATTCCAGCTAGGATCATCGCTCTTGCACCAATCACGCGTTCTTCAGCAGGCTGCCCGATTAAAATCAACGTTCCGTGCCAAGAATCTTTTATGGATGCCATTGTCCGTCCTGTTTCTGCCAAAACACTCATATGGATATCATGACCACAGGCGTGCATTACCGGCTGATTTTTTCCTGAAATATCTATTACATGCGTCTTGCTCGCATAAGAAAGGTCCGTGGCCTCCTCTACAGGTAATCCGTCCATGTCGGAACGAATCATAAGTGTCGGCCCGCTTCCATTTTTCATAACTGCAACTACGCCATAACCACCAAAATTTTCTGTTACTTCAAAACCTGTTATGCGTAAATCATTTGCTAGCTTGGCGGAGGTGTTCTTTTCCATTAACGACAACTCGGGGTGACTATGTAAGTCCTTATAAAATCGATCTAGTGCAGGATAGTCTGAATCTAGTTTTGTAGTTACTCGTTGCTGAATTTCACTACTTTGTCCGTATAAACCTACTACACCTAAAAAGATACTCCAGATTCTTAGTCCATTAAAAAGTGCCTTACTTTTTTTAATTTTTTCCATCTCGCTATACTATCTTTTGAAAATAGCTAAGCAAGTATAAGCCTAAGTTAGCCAAATCCTTTATCTCGCTAGAAGTAATTTCTGTTCTTCACTAGTAAGCTCGTGCCACGAGCCTGGTTTTAATTTATAAGTGCTTAATTCTAATTTACCAATTCTACTTCGGTACAATCTAAGTGTCGGATTACCTACTGCTGCTGTCATACGTCTTACTTGTCGATTTTTACCTTCTGTCAATGTAAGCGCTATCCATGTGTCTGGAATCGATTTTCTTACTCGAATAGGGGGATTCCTTGGAGGAAGTGTAGGTGCAGGATCGAGTAACCAAACAGTACATGGCTTAGTTAAGTGTTCGCCGAGCTTTACTCCATTTCTAAGTAAATCTAATGCGGTCTCATCAGGAATTCCTTCAATCTGAACCCAATATTGCCTAGGATGTCCCCGTGTTGGATCTAACAATTCAGTTACTAAATCATAATTGTCTGTTAATATAAGCATTCCCTCTGAGTCTGCATCCAATCGTCCAGCAGAATATATTCCTTTAGGTAAACCATATAATGCTAACGTTTTCCAGTCCGACCCTTTCTCTGGCGTAAATTGAGATAAAACACCGTAGGGTTTATTAAAAATAATGGTCATGAAAAAGGAGTCGTTAGTGAGGTGTATCTCACAAACGACCCCGTCTCAACTACCATTAATTATTAATTCTTTAGGAACTACTTGTCTCGCGGTGTTTCGTCTACAACCACGAAGCGACTTGCACCACTGCGCCAATATCTAACAAGAACTTTAGGCCCCTTAATACTTTCACTTAGTTTCACTGCATCGTCCGCATTATGAATAATGTGTTTATCAAGATCTAAAATGATATCGCCTTTTTGAAGTCCTGCATGAGCAGAAGCACTCGATGGATCAACGTCTGTAATGAGTGCTCCATTAATATTGCTTGGTACATTTAACTGATCTCTAAGTTCTTTGGTTAATTCTCCGACGGTTACACCATTAAGAACTCCATCGTCATTTGCGCCTCCTGTTGCATTTCCCGTCTGGGATTGCGGCATATTAGTGGCTCTATCACCTAAAGCTACAATCGTGTTATATGTTTTACCTTCACGTAAGTATTCTACTTTAACTTCTGTGCCAGGTGCAATTTGACTGATAGACATTCTGAGCTGTGCAGGGTCATCTACCATCTTACCGTTAAGCTTTGTTATAACGTCTCCACTCTTAAGTCCTGCCTTATCTGCAGGTGCTCCAGCTGTTGTTCCTCCTATTAAAGCTCCGCGAGTTGTTCCGAACTGTTCTGCTAGATCTGGTTTTAGTTCCTGTAAAGAAACGCCCATAAATCCGCGTGATACCTTACCATGTGCTACGAGTTGCTCTACTACTGATTTTACTAAATTCACAGGAATAGCAAATCCAACTCCGTTTGAGCCTCCACTATTGCTCATAATTGCTGTATTAACTCCGATCACACGTCCTTTTAAATCTAGTAAAGCTCCACCGGAGTTTCCTGGATTTATGGAAGCATCTGTTTGAATAAAATCTTCAAAGGCCTCGATGTTAAGATTATTACGACCTAGAGCACTCACAATTCCGTGAGTTACAGTCAGTCCAACACCAAAAGGATTGCCTATTGCTAAAACGGTATCTCCTACTTGAACAATATCACTGTCTGCAAGTTTAGCGGGAATTAAATCTTTCGCATCTATTTTAAGGATAGCTATATCTGCTTCTTCATCTTTACCAATTAATGTAGCTTTATATTCCTTTTCTGGCTTTCCGAATTTAATTTTAATATCGTCAGCTCCATTTACAACATGGTTATTCGTTATTATATAACCATTCGCTGATACTATAATTCCCGATCCTAAACTTTCCTGTAGTTGATTTTGAGGTATTCCTAAATTAGGGCCTCCTGGCGTTCCGAAGAAATGTCTAAATACAGGATCATTCAACATAGGCTCTGTATTTGTATGTACTTTTTTACTGGTCGCGATGTAGACAACGCTTTGCGAAGCATTCTTTATGACTTCGGCATAACTCGCCCTTAGCATAGCGTTAGGATCTACCGGATTAGAGTCAGTCACTAACTTTAGTGCGGGATGAGACTCTGGCTTATCTTTAGCAGAAACAGGAAGCGCTAAAATGACATCGATGCCTAATGCAACTAATAGAATTCGTGAAAGGAATTTAAGATTCATAAGATTTACGACATACTTAAGGAAGGTAGGTTTCAGTAAAAAACAAGCTATAGTCAGTAATATTGAGAAATTTAAGTCCAATCCTTGAATTATTGACCTACGGCTGGTGGATCTGTTCAATCTCGTATTTAACTTTCCTGCAAGAAGCACTTTGTAACGACTCTTATGTCTACTGATTCTGAAAATCCTAATTTAATGGAAGCTATAGTGTCTTTATCTAAAAGACGCGGATTTGTGTTTCCTTCTTCCGATATATACGGCGGTTTTAACGGTTTTTTTGATTATGGTCCGTTGGGTGTAGAACTTAAAAAAAACATCCGTGACTGTTGGTGGAACGATATGGTACGTAGACGTGAAGATATAGTAGGTTTAGAAAGTTCGATAATAATGCATCCTAAGGTCTGGCAAGCTTCGGGCCACGTAGCCGGTTTTACAGATCCTCTAGTAGACTGTAAAACATCGAAGCAACGTTACAGAGCAGATCAGCTTTTTTTCTCTTCTGTAGAAATAGTAAATCCGGAAGATAATACAAAACAGATTATAGGTTATGTTTCCGCTCTAGAAAGCGAAAATACAGCTGGGGATCTTCAGGAAAAAGCGGAGTCGATGAAACGTAAAAAAGCAGTGCGTGGTAACCTTAGTGCCGTAACACCCCGTGACATGACTGAGGCAAAACCAGAAGAGATCGCTTTGATTCCTTCCCCTGCAACAGGTGAGCCTGGTAGCCTAACAGAGCCTCGCGCTTTCAACATGATGTTTGAAACGCATGTTGGTGCTCTTAGAGATGAGTCTTCGATTTCTTATTTACGCCCAGAGACTGCGCAGGGAATGTTCGTGGATTTTAAGAACGTTGTTGATACGGGCCGAGTAAAAATACCATTCGGCATAGCTCAAATTGGTAAAAGTTTCAGAAACGAAATTACACCAAGAAACTTCATTTTCCGTTCACGAGAATTCGAGCAGATGGAAATGGAATATTTTATTCATGAGGATGCAGACTGGGCCAAATGTCACAGGGAGTGGATCGATTGGTGTAAATCTTGGCTAGTATCGATTGGTTTACCCGATTCTCACCTTACAGAATACGATCATCCTAAAGAAAAATTAGCTTTCTACTCAAAAGGCACAACAGACATCATGTTTAAATATCCTTTTGGTATACAGGAATTATGGGGTATTGCTGCACGTGGTAATTATGATTTGACCCAACACGCAAATGCATCAGGCGTGCCTCATATTATTTTTGATGAGACAACAAAGAAAAGATATACACCACATGTTATAGAACCAGCTGTAGGAGTTGATCGTATCTTCCTAGCGGTACTTTGCGGAGGTTACGCCGAAGAAGATGTTACGGATGAAAAAGGTAATGTCGAAAAAAGAACAGTTCTTCGATTTAATCCACGTATTGCTCCAGTTAAGGTAGCAGTTCTCCCCCTCCTTAAGAATAAGCCTGAACTAGTTCAGCGTGCCAAAGATATCTATACGCGTCTTAAACGCCGCTATGCAGTATTTTACGATGAAGGTGGCGCTATTGGTAAACGTTATCGTCGCCAAGATGAAATAGGTACACCGTGGTGCATAACTATCGATTTTGAAACAATTGAAAAGGATGGTACCTTTACATTACGCGAACGCGATTCGATGCAACAACGTCGTATAACAGAAACAGAGCTCTTCACTATTTTAGAAGAAGCTGTATATTAATAAAACTGCAATAGAAGCGTTCGATTAATTATATCGAGCGCTTTTACCAAGATAATTAAGGGTCCAAATTTCTTTCCAAACGCGGTATCTACCCTCCTGGGTAATCTTACCGTAATCTTCTCGTTCACTGTAGGGATGCAGAAAACCAAGCTCAGTATTTAGCTGTTCTAGTTCGTGCTGAGCCGAATTTAAATCGACTACAGGATCCATTTTAAAAGCAACAAGTTCTCCCTCTTTTGATAAACGAGATTTATGTTTTGAAAGAAGACTTTTAATAGAGCGATTGCGAGGCCGTCTTACAACAAACCAGTTTTCTGGATAAAATCCTCCAAAAGGTATATAAAGATTATCGGTAGCAATACGTTTTCCTTCTTTGGTTAGAGAAGTAAAGCTATAGCAGACAACTATTGTTCCGGTTGCCTGGGGTAAAAATGTAATTTGTATGCGTATTGTTGCTTCTTTATTTTCATATACTGAAACGCGTAAGTATATACCTCCTCCTACCTCTGCTTTCAACGCTTGTGCTTGGTGAAATCCTTGATCCCTTAACCACGATCTAATCTTCAGTAGTCTAGGTTGCGTTGGCCATTCCTCACCACTATCGTTAACCACATATTTTGGAAAAAGCGGCATAGGACTTAAACTTAATGCCGATATAGCAAGCCAGTTATAAAGTGTTTCCCCTAAAAACCAAAGTATAAAAAAAACTGCTGCCAATACCCAAAAAGGCCGATCTATCCATTGAAAATTTTGGCACATCAATGCCGCACCCAAAGCAAACCCAGCCCACCTGAGCCATCGATCTACGATCGATAACACGGGTGAACCTAGTCGTGTATTGATCTGTACTATGATCAACGAAGCAACAACTGCGGCTATAATTAAGTATGAAGTCTGCAAGTGAACTAACTTAAACGAACCGGCATAATTACGCAAATGAAGCTATCTAGTGTCTTAAATACACCAGGACTAACATCATCTTTAACTTCAAAGAATACTTCGTCTTTTGTTAAGGCACGGAGTGGATCCATTATAAACGAAGGATTAAATGCTACCTGTAATTCTGGTCCACTGTACCCTATAGCCATAGATTCATGTGCTTCGCCGAAATCAGGACTTTGTGCTGTAATTTCTAATAAATTACTAGATATTTTAATACGCACTGAATTTGCTTTTTCCGAACATACAAGTGCTGCTCGATGTACACATTCTAAAAGCAACTCTCTTTCTAATTTAATACGTTGATGCGTTTCTTTTGGAATTACTTGCAAGTAATTAGGATAATTTCCTTCGACTACTTTTGAATATAAATAAACGTTATCTATTAAACCGCTAGAATCTTTATCTGTTGCTATTTGAAAAGCACAACGACGATCACTGAAATTTATTTTAACTTTCTCCCCTTTATCTAACAAGCGACTTAATTCAGAAACTGTTTTTGCGGGTAAGATAATTGCTCCTGCATTTTCAGCAGGAACTTCCATTTCTTTGCTAACAACAGCTAATCTTCTTCCGTCTGTAGCAACAAGCGATAGTTTTCCTTCTTTAAAATTAAAGTATACACCATTTAAAATATATCGTGTTTCATCTGTAGATTGTGCATATGAAACATTCTTGAGCATTCCGCTTAATTCTTCCTGCTCTAAGGTATAAGCTTTTTCTTCACCAAATTCAGGAAGTGGTGGAAAATCTTCTCTCCTGATACCCATTATCCTAAAATTGGATCCTCCTGAAGAAAGTTTTACTTGATGATTAGGTGAACCATCAAAAGTAACATCTACGTTTGGTAATTCTCTAACAATACTAGCGAGCCTTTTTACAGGAAGCGTTACAGACCCAGTTTCTTTAACTTCGGCTTTTATTTTACAACGAATCCCTAAATCTAAATTTGTAGTAGTTAGAGAAATTTGATCTTTCTCGGCCTCGATAAGCACATTGCTTAAAATTGGCATGGTGGACTTAGACCCAACAACGTTTAGAACTTGTGCTAGGCCGTTAGCGAAATGGTCTCGATTTATTTTAAATTTCATGTGGGCAAAAAAATTCGTGCTACTTTAAGGTACTAGAATCGCGTTCGAATGCACTGGGCTCAAGGAGAATTAACAAACCTCTTATAACTATACATTATATATTTAATAAAGCAGTCATAGTATAATGACCTAATAAGGGTAATAACTTAATGCTATTCCTCTATAAAAGTGAGGTAAAACCTTGTGAATAAGAAAGAGGCTCTGGCGAATAACAGACCACTTTTATTTCAAATAAGGTTATTAGCATTAAAATAGGATGTTTTTCACAAAGTTTTAACCAACGCTTTCTAGTTCTTTATGCTGGTTAACTGTTTTAGGTTTTCTCCAATGTCTTATAAGGCCAAAAAAAATGTAAGCTAAACAGGTACAAATAAATGCAATTTCTTTAAAAAGAACTAGAAATCCTACACCTATAATTAGGAAAACAAAGCGTCTTAACTTTGTTTTTGTTTGGAGATCTACTTTTTTACCGCTTGGGTACCTAACAGTGCTCATCATCAGGAAAGCGATAAGTAGCATTAAAAAAGGTAAGCCCAGTGCATAACGATTAAGCGATTTATCTAAGTCTGCTAATTTAAGTAAAAACAGCACTAAAGCGGCAACAGTAGCAGCTGCAGCAGGGACAGGAAGACCTACAAAATCATTGCTAAGTTCTTTTTGTTCAGGATGTAACAAAGGATTTGTAATTACATTAAAACGAGCTAACCGCATTGCGGCACAGAGCAAATAAATAAAACCTACAAACCAACCTATATTTCTAAACCATGTAATGCCTTGGCTAGGGGACAAGATTAGAAAAAACATCATCAGTGCGGGAGCTAGACCAAAAGAAACAACGTCTGCTAAAGAATCAAATTCTGCTCCAAACAGCGACTCTCTACCTCCTAATCGTGCAAGACGACCGTCTAAAGAATCAAAAATAGCAGCGCCAAAGATAAACCAAACAGCAGTACGGTAATGATCAGGTGCGGTGGCATCTAAATATTCTCCTGATAAAGAAGACTCTGCTAAGCGAGCGTGAATACAATTCACAATAGCCATAAAGCCACAGAAAAGGTTTCCTGCAGTCATTAAGTTAGGTAGAATATAGATCCTACTTGCTTGAGCTACGTTGTAAGGATCCTGCCTTTTTGCTAAATCTGCAGCTTCCTTGGACTCGCTTGATTTGTTGGGCAAATTCATTTGGTCAAAGTTTCTAAATACTTCCAAAACTTAGAGTCCTGTTCAAAAAGTTGCTGTTCAGTAATAGGCAGACGATTTCTAAGTAGAAAATCCTCTAAACTGTTGCGGTGTAATATGTAATTAACGTGTAAGGTATTACCAATAGATTCAAAATAGAAACGAAAATCACCTGATCTTAGTCTATAAAATACATGCCCCGTTCGATTAAATTTACCCAAAGGTTCTCTAGGATGATCTAATTGGGACTGTGTGAGTGTACTCATAGGTTCAACTACAGAAAGCTGGATTAGCTTATCAAGCCGGTTCATCTCGTGAAGAGCCTGTTCCGAAAAGGTAACTTGGTACATGCTTTTAAAGTAAAGTGAAACAGTATTGCTTGGCGAGCGTCTAGCCTCTGATAGATTTTAAATAGTCCCCAAGTTTTTATAATGAAGTACAACACTTTGTATCACCTTCTATTATCGGCAACGCTATTTCTTGTTACAACTTTAGATGCGCAACCCTTAAATACTCCAGTACAAGGCAACGTATCACTACTCGATAAACCTACTCAACCTACTCTTTCTGAACAAGATAAGGAATTAATTAAGCGATTTGATAAAAACGGAGACGGGGTTTTGGATGAAGAAGAATTGGCAGTAGCGCATGAGTCCATGTATCGCAACCAGGCTCAAGCGGAAATTATGGCGAGACGTATTTATGATATAATGCTTTCTAAGTTTGATACACGGCATGAGGGCAAGCTCGATTTAACCCAACAAGACTTAGCACTCGAATACCTTAAAAATGAGCATCCTGATGCTTACAAAAAATCTCTCACACGCTTTGGGCATCAAGGAAGTGAAAGATTAACAAGTGGGGAGAAAAGTGCCTTCTTTCAGTATCTTGGGAATCTTCCTTCAACATTATCTAAAAAAGAAATCAAACAAGAAGCTCGGCTTGATTATTCGAAGACAAACACATCTACCGTAAACAAAGATAGTGGTGTAACACACAAACCTGCGCAAAAACTATATGTCGCACTTCTCAAGAATTTTGATCTGGAGAATAAAGGCAGTCTTACGCCCGATCAACAACTAGTAGCAATTGAGTATATACAAATCAATAGACCTTTAGTTTACTCAATGTTACTCAAAAAATATGACGCTAATTCAAATGACAAACTAGATAAGGAAGAAATCCTTAAACTATTTAAAGATTTGGAGAAAACTATGCCTCCTAAGATAGAAAACGATAAGAAGATGTAAGTTGGCTCGCGAAAAAAATTTTAAATATATATATACGTTTATAAGTTTAAATAAACGATAAGTGATAAAAAAGTATTGTATATTATATTTGGTTTTAGCTGCATGTGTTATTTTGTGCACACCAGTGTGTGTAGGTGCGGTTACCGAATTAGATATTCCTATAAGAGCTGCAGGATATGGAACTGCATTTTACGAAGAAACAGCCAGACTTTATGAGGCTTCTCATCCAGGTATTAAAATTAATATATACGGAGACCCTCGCATAGATGATCAAATTAGTGTGCGAATTATGGATGGCAAATTGCCAGACGCTGCGTCAGCTCCTTATGTGCTTTGGCCTGAATTGATTAAGTCAGGACAAGTTTTAGACCTAACCCCTTTTTTAAAACAAAAGAATTGGGAAGGAGACGAAGAATGGGGCAAAACATTTTATCCAGGTACATTAGATATATGGAATGTTAATGGACGAATAGGTGGCATACCTGTTTCAATGGCATGTTGGACTATTTTTTATAACAAAACATTATTCGCTCAAAATAATTGGAAACCTGCTAAAACTTGGGATGACTTTTATCAGTTAAGTGAAAAAATAAAAAAAACGGGTATAGCGCCTATCTCAATTCCTGGGGTATCTTGGCTTTATGCCGATGCATTCTTTAGGGCTGCATATTACAATCTTGTTGGTGCAAAAGGTTGGAAAGAAATGTTAGAATTAAAACCAGGAGTGCGAATATCTAAAGAGTATATTCGTGCCGCAGAAGTAGAACAAAATATTGTAAGTCGCTATGCAATGCGTGGATGGCAGGGTGAAACGCACACAGGAGCTGAACTATCTTTTATACAAGGCAAGTCAGCTATGACTGTTTCTGGATCTTGGTTAGTTAACGAAATGGAAGGGAAGCTAACTAATTCTTTTGAGTTAGGGATTATGAATTTTCCTATATTTCAAGACGGTTTAGCTGATCCCTCTACAGTACAGATAGGTTCCGATAGTTTTTTTGTTTTTAAAACAGGTAGTTTATTTAAACAGCAAAAAACTATAGATTTTCTTAAATTTCTTACATCACGTTCTCGAGCTACGGCATTTGTTAAAGAAATGAATTCACCTGTATCAGTTAAAGGCGTAGCTCTAAGTGCATATAGTCAGCGTATGGTAGAGACAGCACATTTGATCCTTAACGCTAAAGACGCATTTGCGATGCCTTCTATGATGATGCTGTCGCCAGAAGTAAGGCAGGTCATAATAGACGATAACGCTAAACTAGGAGCGCTTACATTTACACCAAAGCAATACAGTTCAAATTTAGAGGCTGCGGCAAATATCGATAGAAGGAGTAGAAAAAATCCAATGCATATTGAATACAGGCATTCGCAGTCAGGGGTAATCCTTATCGCTTCTATCGGTTTATTAGTTACATGGACTTTTTGGACGAGATTAAAAAATAAGATTAATACAAAATACGTCGAACAGACTACTAATGAAACTCATAACGAGGAGTATTTTAATAAGCTCACAAACAGAAATGGATTATTTTTCATAGGACCTGCATTCCTTTTATATAGTATTTTTCTTCTAATACCTGCAGTAATTTCATTCTCTTGGGCATTTACAAAATGGAACGGAATAGGAGAAAGAACCTTTGTAGGTTTTTTTAATTTTAAATGGCTATTATTTGAAAGCGATACGTTTTGGATGGCGTTAAAAAACAATATATTTTTGATGGTAGTTCCTTTTGTTATAGTTGTGCCCTTAGCTTTAATTTGTGCAGCACTTTTACATTACGGAGTTTTTGGCAAAAGTTTTTTTAGGACTGTTTTTCTTTTCCCTAATTTATTAGGAGGCATAGCTGCGAGTTTGCTATGGTTATCCGCATATCAACCTCACGGTGGATTAATCAACGCTACATTGGTTAGTGTAGGTAAACGTATACATAGTAATACATTGATTCAGTTTGATGGTTTTCCGTGGCTTTCGCCTGAGCACTTATACACTTCTCTTATACCCATATATATATGGATGGCGTGTGGCTTTAACTTAATTTTATATCTCGCAGCTATGGAAGGTATTGATGTGCAACTTTACGAAGCAGCAGAACTTGAAGGTGTAAATAAAGTTAAACAATTCTTCTCGATCACATTACCTCTCATTAAAGAAGTGATTATTATCTCTATAATATTTTTGGTTATTGGTGGACTAAATGCATTCGAAATGATTTGGCTTCTTACTTCCCAATCTCCAGGCGCATCTAGTCATACATTAGGAACTTTTCTCGTTTCCTCTATGTTTAACGATTTTGATATAGGTAGAGCTTCGGCTCTTGCAGTAATTCTTTTTATTTTAGTGTCTTCTGTAAGCGCTACTGTTTTGCGTAGTTTTAAAAAAAGTAATAACGACGCATGAGAAAATCTAATTTTATTAATAAGGGTTTTATTTTGACGGCACTTCTAAGCTACGCACTTTGGCTAATATTTCCAATGGTTTGGGTCGCTTATTCATCCTTTAAAAAAGACTCCGATATTTTTAATAACACATTTTCTATTCCAAGTTTAACTGATTTGCATTTTGAAAATTATAGCAATGCATGGAGGCAGGCTCACTTCGGAGATTATTTCCAAAATTCTATTATAATAACGTTCTGCACTGTATCACTTATTTTGATAATGGGTTCAGCAGCAGCTTACGTTTTATCTCGATTCTATCATCCTTTTAGAAATTTTATCTTCTGGCTTTTCTTGGCTGGACTAATGATACCAATTCAACTTTCGGTAATTCCTCTATTTTTCGAGCTTAAAACTCTGGGCTTACTAAATTCAAAACTTGGTTTGATTTTTGTCTATACTGCAAATGGTTTACCTTTTGCTATTTTTATTCTTACTGGATTTTTTCGATCACTTCCTAGATCTCTTTATGAAGCGGCTGTAATAGATGGGTGTGGAGAATTTGAAGCCTTTTATAAAATTATGTTACCTTTAGCTCGGCCCGGTTTGATTACTGTCGCTATCTTTCAATTTATTGGAGTTTGGAAGGAATATTTTTATGCTTTCATGTTTTTAGGGGGTGACAGACAAGCTACTTCAAAAACGCTACCTTTGGGTTTAGCCAATATCTCTATAACCGCTCAATATAGAAGTGATTATGGTGCATTATTTGCAGGGCTTGTATTAGTAACACTACCTATACTTTTAATATATATATTCCTTCAGAAAAGAATTGTTAAGGGGATAGCAGCGGGTGCTCTTAAAGGATAAGTAATTTTATATTACGCATCCTTCCTGCTCTTTTGATGGAATGTGTGCTTTTGGCATTGTACACACTATCTTCACGTATCAATTCAAGCGAGTTACAAAATTATAAAGAGTTGGATATCAAATATATATATAAAATCAATTTAAGATTTAACATTATAGAACAAAAACGAATTGGAATTTAGCAAGAGTTACATACGGTCGTAGTACTCTATGGCCAAAGAACTTTCAGATATCGGACTCATTGGACTCGCAGTCATGGGTCAAAACCTTGCCCTTAACATAGCCGACCACGGCTTTAAGATTTCGGTCTATAACCGAACTACGGAAAAAACAGATAAATTCGTTTCCGAAAACCCTAACACACCTGGTGGACTTGTTGGATCAAAGACTCTCGAGGAGTTTGTTAAGAGTATCGCTAAGCCACGTAAGATAGTTATCTTGGTCCAAGCAGGCAAAGGCACCGACGCTGTCATCGATAGCTTGATCCCTCTCTTGGATTCAAACGATATTATTATCGACGGAGGTAACGCTTTATGGACAGACACTATTCGTCGTGAAAAGAATTTACGTGAAAAAGGCCTACGTTTCATTGGAAGTGGAGTTTCTGGTGGCGAAGAAGGTGCTCGTTTTGGTCCTTCACTTATGCCAGGTGGTGAATTTAATGCATGGAAAGAATTAAAACCAATCTGGGAAGCAGTAGCAGCTAAAGTAGATGCTAAAACGGGTAAACCAATCGAAGGTGCTACACCAGGTCACCCTGTTAAAGGTGGTGTGCCATGTACTTCATACATTGGAGAGAATGGAGCAGGTCATTATGTTAAAATGGTACATAATGGTATTGAATATGGCGACATGCAGATGATCTGTGAGGCTTATGCATTGATGCAGGGCTTACTCGGATTAAAAGCTAAAGAAATGGGTGAAGTTTTCGCTAAGTGGAATGATGGTATTCTTGATAGTTTTTTAATTGAAATTACTGCAGATATTCTTCACCAAAAAGATCCAGTATCTAAAAAAGCTTTTGTTGATGTTGTTCTAGATACAGCAGGCCAGAAGGGAACGGGTAAGTGGACTTCTGCTAGTGCTCTTGATATGGGAGTTCCTGCACCTACTGTAGCCGAAGCTGTATTTGCACGCTGTTTATCAGCTATTAAGAGCGAACGTGTAGCAGCCTCCAAGATACTTAAAGGACCGGACAAAAAGTATAAGGGTAAAAAGAAAGCACTTATCGAAGCAATACATGATGCGCTTTATTGCTCTAAGATTTGTTCATATGCTCAAGGCTTCCAACTAATGCGTGAAGCACAAAAAGAATTTAACTGGAAGTTAAACTTCGGTGAGATTGCCCAGATTTGGCGCGGTGGATGTATTATTCGCGCCGCCTTTTTACAAAAAATTACGGATGCTTTTAATCGTAAACCTGATTTAGCAAATCTGTTTCTTGATCCTTATTTTAATAAGACAGTAAAGAAGGCTCAAGCTAACTGGCGTAAAGTTATAGCTTTAGCTGTAGAGTGTGGCGTACCAGTACCCACGTTTAGTTCAGCTCTTGCTTATTATGACGGATATCGCTCAGCGCGTCTACCAGCTAATTTATTACAAGCTCAACGCGATTATTTCGGAGCACATACCTATGAGCGTGTAGATAAGCCACGTGGAAAATTTTTCCATATCGATTGGCCAGAAAAGGGACGTCCCCAAATTTCTATCACATAGAAATTACTTCCTAAAAAAAGCTGAACGATTAAGTTCAGCTTTTTTTATGCCTAAATTAATTGATTTAATCCACAGCCGTTGGCAATGGAGCTGGATGTAAATCTTCTTCACATATAGCATTAGGGAAAGGATCTTTTTGCTTAAGGATCCACGTATCAAGTAGATCACGATGGTTTTCGAGTTCAGTAATATGACTGTCTTTAAGGGATAGATCATTGAGCTCTCCTGGATCAAGCATTTCGTCGAAGAACTGTTCTTTGTGAGCACCTTTTGAAAAACGAATATATTTGTAACGAGAAGTTCTTAGCATTCTACCGTAAACTTTTCCACTACGACCTGATATGGGAGCTAAATCATTTTGACTAACCACTAAGTCGTGTCCTTTTGCGTTTGGTTTTCTCTCAACAAGCGGTCTTATGCTATGGCCAGGTAAACCCTCAGGTATTTGAATTCCTGCATAATCAAAAACAGTTGGAAAGAAATCTGTATTCATGCAGACCAAATTACTTTTATCTCTAGTTCCTGCATGAGCACACTTAGGTGGACGTACGATAAAAGGAACTCCAGCTATTTCCTCATAAAATATAGTTTTTTGATTCCAGTGATGTGATCCACCACCATCACCATGATCACTAGAAAAAATGATTACAGTATTTTCGTCTTGGCCACTATCTTTAAGAGCTTTTAAAATTTCTCCTATTCTAGCATCTACTTTTTCTATTAATCTATAGTATGCCCAAAGATATTGGCGCCAATTTGATTCAGGCCATTTTACAGTAGGATAAGTAGGAATAGAGCCAGCTTGTAGTTGTCTTATAACCTCAGGTTCACCCTCTGGTATTTTAAAATTAGCAGGCAAAGGAGGACATTCATCTGGATGAGGTGGTTGTGGAATAGAACCATTCTTAAAATCATCTTTTATGCCCGACTTCATTCTTGCCCATTCACAAATATCATGTGGATCTACGAAAGATGAAACTAGAAAGAAAGGCTTATTGCGTTGTTTTGTAATAAATTCAACAGAATCACTAACTACAAAAGGATCTATTTTATTAGGCTTAGCGTGGCGAATGAAATCAAAACCATGCCAAGCAGTATCTTCAGCAGGGTGTGGAATGTGCCATTTACCCGTATATCCAGTATCGTAACCAGCTTCTTTCATTAATCGGCTGACGGGAGGAACCGCTATTTTGTGCTTAGGTGAATTAAATGTAACTGTTGTTTTATGAGGCATTTGTGCCGTAATCCAACTCGTTCTGGCAGGAACACAGAGCGGATTACTTGTATAGGCACAGTCAAACGTTACTCCTTCACGTGCTATAGAATCAATTGCGGGTGTATTTAGGTAAATATTACCAGCGTGGCTCATTGCCGATCGTGTTAGCTGATCAGTCCAAATAAAAAGAACATTTGGACGTTTATCTGCGGAGCGCTCAGCAGAAATTTTAGTTTCAGGTGCATTCTGGGCACTTGCCTTAGAACTTATCAAAGCAGATGCTAAACTTGCACCACCGAGTTTTAAAAAGTCGCGTCTTCCTACTAGATTTTGGGAGGTTAGCATAGAGTAAAAGTTAAATTGAAAGCGTTCTAACTATTAAGCTATACTACTAGATAATTTATAACTATAAAACGAGTCGATTCTTTGTTATTTAGCTACTGCAGATATTTCATTGTACTCAATAAATTAACACACTTATTTCCGATGCTTTACCCCAAATCGTTCTTCTTAAGTCTTTATATCGTTGTATTAGTATTTTTATCGGGCTGCGGTAGGCATGAAAGCCAAGTCGAAGTAGCTAGAAAGAATAAAGTATTACTTTTAGGTAATGTTGCAGAACCAGCAGATCTCGATCCTCATGCAATTTTTGCTTGGACAGACAGTAATATAACTTATTCGTTATTTGAAGGCCTTACTTCTATTGACGAGGCTAACACTCAACCCGTCCCTGCAGCAGCAAAAAGTTGGGACGTTACAAGTGATGGTTTAGTTTATGTGTTCCATCTTAGATCTGAAGGAAAGTGGTCAAATGGCGATCCGGTTACTGCCGGTGACTTTGTTTTCTCATTCAAACGTATTTTAACTCCTGCTCTTGCAGCTTCTTATTCTTATATGCTCTGGCCTATTAAAAATGCTGAGGCGTATAATACAGGTAAAATTAAAGATTTTTCTGAAGTTGGCGTTAAGGCTCTCGATCCACTAACACTACAAATTACATTAGAAAAACCCACGAGTTACTTACCCTCTCTTGCATCACACACAACGTGGCTGCCTGTAAATAAGAAGTGTATCGAAGCGTATGGTAAATTTGATCAAAAAGGAACCGCATGGACTAGACCTGGTAGATTAATTGGAAACGGACCATTTAATTTGAAAGAATGGATTCCAAACGGGAAAATTGTAGTAGAAAAAAGTATTACTTACTGGGATAGCAAGAATGTGTTTTTAAACGGAATAGAGTTCTTCCCAATAGAAAATACCGAAACAGAAGAGGCAGCCTTCCGTGCTGGTCAACTACAAGTAACTTATAGCCTACCTATTTCAAAAGTTAAACCATATCAAAAAAATCATCCTGAATTACTCAGAATAGATCCGCGTTTTGCTAGTTATTATTTATTCATAAACGTTACAAAAGCGCCTTTTGATAACCCTAAATTAAGAAAAGCATTAGCGTTAGCTGTTAATAGAGACTCAATTGCTCATGATGTTTTAAATAATACTCGTGTACCAGCACATGCATTTACACCCCCCGATTGTGCAGGTTATACGACTCTAGCTCGGATTGATGACGATATCGCTAAAGCAAAACAATTACTCGTAGAGGCTGGTTATCCTGGAGGAAAGGGGTTACCGACGTTTGAGGTTCAATCCTATAATAATGATTCATCCATTAAAACACTTGAAGCAATTCAAGCTCTATGGGCACGTGAGTTAGGTGTGCATATTACTATCGCTCCTCTAGAACAAAAAATACTTTTTCAGAATCAACAAAGCCAAAACTATACTTTAGCCTTTTCTGCTTGGATAGCAGACTACGCAGATCCATCTACTTTTCTTAATATGATGATAACAGGAGGTGGAAATAATTGGGCAGGTTGGAGCAATAAAAAATTTGATTCGCTTATAGAAGCGGCATCCAGATCTCCGGATCAGAATGTGCGTTACGGATTTTTTCAGAATGCAGAACGGATTCTTTTGGAAGACGCTCCTTTGATTCCATTATATTATGGCCAACAACCTTATCTTAAACAGCCTTGGGTAATGGGATGGCCACCCTCTCAATTAGGTTTTGAGCGATTTAAAAATGTATCCTTTGAGCCTTAGAGCTTTAGGACTTCGGTACCCATCCATTAGCTTTTAGCCAAGATTCACATATTACAGGCCATTGCGATGTAGAGCCTAAATTTTTCCCAAATCCGAATCCGTGAGCTCCTTTTTCAAAAATATGTAATTCAGCAGGGACTTTATTTTTTCTAAGGGCCCGGTAAAATAAAATACTATTTTCCATAGGAACAGAGACATCCTCTAGTGTAGCGAAAATAAACGTAGGAGGTGTGTCTTGAGTAACATTAAGTTCTGTTGAATAGCGCTTTTTCATTTCTTCACTTGGATCTTTTCCCAAGAGAGCATTCCGTGAACCTTTGTGTACATAAGGATCCTGCATTGTAATAACAGGATATTGTAGAATTAAAAAACTTGGTTTTGCATCTACTGCGTCGATTGCTGCCCCTGTTTTTCCCTCAGGGTCGTTATACATCGTACCAGCACAAGCAGCGAGATGACCTCCAGCGGAACCTCCAAATAGACCAATCTTATTTGGGTTTATATTAAATTCTTTAGCACGTGAGCGTACGAGACGCACAGCACGCAAAACATCTCTTAATGGTGCAGGTTGACCGTAATCGCCTAAACGGTATTTAAGTATAAAAACAGAAATTCCCATTTTGTTCATCCAACCTACACTGCCTCCTCCATCAGTACTTACAGCTAGTCGGACGTAGCCTCCTCCGGGACATAAAATAATAGCGGTATCGCATGATTTGCTGGAATCGCCTGCAAAGTAAGTCAGCGTTGGATTTTGTATATTATAGTATCTACCAGCCTCGTACCTTTCAGGTGATGCCTTTAGATGAGCGCCCGGTACGCCTTCAGGCCACAAAGGAATAACTAAACCCTCTTTAGCGTTTCCAATACATAGCGAAACTAAACTTACTAAAAAGTAAGCTGATAAATATTTAAAAAAATGTGTTAAGTTAGTTTTCATTGTGCTTGTTTTAACCAACCATACGAATCCATCCAAGATACTAATCTATCAGGCCATTCTGAAGTTGTGCCAAGATTTGGATTCATTGCGAATCCATGGGGACCATTTGCATAAAGATGTAACTCAGATTTTATACCAGATTTTCGCAACGCTTGATAAAATAATATACTATTCTCTACAGGTACTGTTTTATCTTCTTCGGTCTGCACTATAAATGTTGGTGGTGTGGAAGATGATACTTGTTCATCTAAGCTAAGGTGATGCACCATTTCATCTGTTGGATTAAGACCAAGTAAACTAATACCAGACCCTTTGTGAGCATAAGGATTTCGTAAAGTTATCACAGGATAAAGAAGCATTAGAAAGTTAGGACGAGCACTTATAGAATCTAAAGATGCTCCAGTTTTTCCCTCCGGAGAATCAAATAGAGTACCTGAACTTGCAGCCAAATGACCTCCAGCAGAGAATCCAAGTACTCCAATACGATCTTCTTTTATATTAAACTCTTTGACTCTAGATCTTACTAAACGGATTGCTCTTAATACGTCCTGAAGCGGAGCTGGATGCCCATATTCTTTTAATCTATATTTTAATACAAAAGCAGTTACTCCGTGAGAGACAAACCACTTAGCAGGTACAACACCTTCCTTTACAAATGCTAAATGAGAATATCCTCCTCCAGGACAAACAATAACAGCGGTACCATTTGCTTGATCAGTATTAGCTTTATACACTGTTAGTGTTGGTACCGCTACATTTGATATACCTCCATTTTTATCGTGTACTTCGGGATCAGAATTTGACTTAACGCCAGGTACACCTTCTGGCCAAAGTTTTATAATTTGGTGAGTATCATCTTGGGCACTTACTTGCTTAAACATAGCTAATAGAGAAATACCTATAACCGGGATAATTTTTTTAAAATACATAATGAAAAGAAACAATTTTTGGGGTAGATAATATCTTTCTATATTTTTATTTAATATTACAAATATATTAAATACGAACAGAGCGTTCTCGTTTTGTAATTTCTAGTAATTCTGTAAAGTCTTCATCTCTTGTTTTACTAAGAATACGATAGTCGAACTTATCTTGTTCTTTAAGTTCTTTCTCTGCAGACTTCATACGGTTTGCTATTTCAGCTTCATCATCTTTTCCACGAACTCGCATTCGATCTAATAAGCGGTCGTGATCTACAACAATAAATATAGTTACCATAGATTTTTTGATAAGCTCATTTTGTAGCGCAAATTTTCTAAAGCTTTCTACACCTTGCACATCAACGCTCATGATTAAATCATGGCCACTTAATAATCGATCTAGTATACTTGATTTAAGCGTACCGTATTTTTTATGGCCATGTACCCATGCCCACTCTAAAAATTCTTCATTCTTAATCTTATCATCAAACTCTTCCTCACTATAGAAATGGTAGTCCACGCCGTTCTTTTCTCCTTCACGTGGGCTACGTGTTGTTGTTGTTACAACTCTAGAAAAACCTAGATTTTCATTAACCAATCTATCGCATAGTGTACTTTTCCCCGAGCCTGCCGGACCTGCAAGTATCAAAAGCAGAGGGTTAAGTGACATTTGCTCAATAAGTAAAAGACACTACAATGAGAAGTAAACCATACGCTAAACTGATTCCGCCTAATACACCTGCTCTACTTTTTTTATGAGTAATGAATTCTACAAAGTCACGTAATCTATACGGTTGGGCCCCCAGCCATAAGGCTAGAGAAATACATACATATAAAAATCCTTTTTGAAAATAAATTAATGGGTGTTCATAATTCATATACCCTGCCATGAGTAGAGGCATAGCTGCTAGTAGGATAAGTATACATAACCCTCGAACAGCTAAGAAATCGGGAACACTCTTAAAAGCAAACAAAGCTATTGCAGCAAAACCAACGACTAAAACATTTCTGTAGTCACCAAAATCCGCAGAGGATAGATGCCAAATATTATACAAAAACCAAAGTGACGCAGATCCAAAGAATACTAAAGTAGCCGATTTAGATCTAGGGAAAGCTTTTAATGTTGCTAGTGTAATTTGTTGTGCGAACAAAAGGCTTACACCAATAAGCGTTAATAGAATTCCTGGAATGAGTATGGCAAGAGTTAGTGACACGTAAGTAGACTGTTATGTTGGGTTAACTAATACTTAGAGGCGATTATATAGAATGAAAATTATAGGTTTACTGCAAGATCTCCGTAAAGTGTGCTTACGGAAGCTCTAGTAATTTTTAGGGGCACCAGTGAACCTATTAAGCGTGGGGCTGCAGCAAAAATAGCTACTCTATTACCTCGTGTACGGCCTGTATATAGATGGCCTTTTTTATCTAATCCCTCAATAAGTACTTCTTCAGTTTTACCAATAAGTTCAGAATTTCTCCTTACTGAGTTTTTTTCTAAAATCGAAAGAAGCGTCTTATTTCGATATTCTTTTACCTCATCTGCAACTTGAGGAAGATTTGCCGCTGGAGTTCCTGTACGGATAGAATATTTGAATACATAAGCCATATCATAATTAGCTGCTTCAAATACTTTGCGAGTATCTTCAAAGTCTTCGTCCGTCTCTCCGGGAAATCCAACGATTACATCTGTAGAGAAATACATGTCAGGTTTAACCTTTCTTAATGATTCAATTATTTCTAAATAGCGTTCTTTCGTATACGGTCTATTCATCATCCTGAGGATATTATTGCTACCTGATTGCAAAGGGAGATGAACATATTCGCATAATTTTGATAAGCGGCCATAGGCTTGTACTAAATCATCTTTAAAACCGCGTGGATGTGGAGATGTGAAACGAATTCTTTCTAGGCCTTCAATTGAATGTATTTTTTCTAAGAGTTGAACAAATGGTGTTACTCCGTTAGTATGCGGATAGTCTCTACGTCCGTAGCTTGTCACAATTTGGCCCAATAGTGTAATTTCTTTGATTCCTTTTTCTACCAAGGTTCTTGTCTCAGATATTATATCTTCCATCGGTCTTGATCTCTCATCGCCCCTTGTTTTAGGAACGATACAGAAAGCGCAATCCATATTGCATCCTTGTTGTATAGATACAAATGCACTCACTTGTTTTTCTTCAGGCTCTATATGATCACGTATTGTATTTTGTGATCCTATCTCCTCGGCAGTGTCAATTATTGCTTCTGCTATTAAAACCCCAGAATCCTTAGCAGCTCTTAAGTTATCCAAGTAGTCTGGTACGCGGTGAAACTTCTGGGTCCCAACAATTAGATCTATGTCCGGAAGTTGGTCTAGCAACGATGCGCCCCTATTTTGAGCCATACATCCTAGAATTCCTAAAACAAAATCTGGATTCTTTTTTCTTTTGTTTAATACATTGGCTGCTTTACCTATGGCTTTTTGCTCTGCTGCATCCCTAACACTACAGGTATTAAGGAGTAAGACATCGCAATCGTCTTCTGATTCCACGATACGGTATCCCCGACCCCGCAACATAGCGGCTACAGCCTCGCTATCGCGTTCATTCATTTGGCATCCGTATGTTTTTATATGTACTCTATTCACAGTGTAGAGTGTTCTTAATTAAACACTGTTAGGATATGGTCAATCATTCCTCTAACGGCACAAACAAGCTCGTATTTGGTCTATAAGGTGATCAATACCAATGTCACAGTATATGAAACCATTTATAGCCTTAATGCTTATTTTAGGGTTTTTGACGTGTGCTACCTTTGGTGAAACCGAAAAGCCATCAAGTGAAGAATTATATCAGCTGGGGAAGCAATTGTTCGATCAATACGCTCCACCTGAGATTAAAGAGCAATATGAGTTCCCTTCTCTAGAAGAAGCACATAAGACATTGGCTAAGATAGAAGTGGCTTTAGAGAAAGGTTCTTTTGGAGATATAGCACAGTATGAGCCGCAAGTCTTACTGTTACTTTCTTTTCTTAAATCTATTCCTGATCAAGACGATACTGTAAAATGGTTAGAATCTCGTTTTGACGAATTTGAAGAAGTTAAGGCCATCACACAACTTAGTAGAAATTCTAACCAGAACACGTTACATGAAGCATTAAATATTCCTTATAAAAATAAGCATTTAAGTTCTATTTCTAAACAGATTCCCTATTATGACACTTGGTTAAAACGAGCTATGAAAAAGGGAGAGACTTCTGCTGACCCTAATCTAGTTAGAACTTTACAGAATGCGTTCAAAGTAGAGGGCGTTCCGCCTCAACTTATTTGGATTGCTGAGGCTGAATCTTCTATGAATACAAACGCGCGTAGTCCTTCAGGAGCTCGAGGTTTATTTCAGCTTACATCAGACACGGCAAAAGGATTGGGCTTAAGTACCTTTCTTCCAGATGATCGTGCTGATCCTAATAAAGCTGCATCTGCAGCCGCACGTTATTTAAAGAAATTAGTAAAAGATTTAGGTTCATGGCCTTTAGCTGTAGCTGGCTATAACGCAGGAGAAGGTCGAATAAAAAAATTACTCTTGTCTCGTCATGCTACTACGTATGCTCAAATAGCAGACGGACTTTCTGCAGGTACTCAAATGTATGTGCCTAAAGTGCTATCACTTATTGAAGTCCGCACAGGGACTTCTGTAGAAAACATAGCTAACCCGAATTAATCGGATTAATTTATTTTCCTCTGCGTTTGATTCCTAGCTGAGCAACATTAAAGCGCACAATACTCTCATTATGTTCAACCTCTGCAGGTTGTAGCGATTCAGGTGAAGCCAAAGCGATCTGAGCTCTTTTTATAGCTTCTTCTGCTGCTGTTTCATCAATTTTTTCTTCTTCAATCGCTCGTTGAGCTAATACTGAAACACGATCACCTATGACTTGAGCAAAGCCGTCACCTACAACTAAAGCGGTCAATTTTCCGTCCTTAGTGATGCGCAATTCTCCGCTTTGTATTTGCGTGATTAAAGGGATATGCCCGGGAAGTATTCCTACTTCGCCTTCCTTAGTTGGAAGAACGACAGTATCTATCGTGTCTGAGTAGACACGGGCATGAGGCGTTACGATGTCTAACTTAAGTAGCATTGGTTACTTGCTTTTACTTGCGGCGATAACTTCATCAATTCCGCCTTTCATATAGAAATCTCCTTCTGCAATGTCATCAAGTTGTCCATCTAATATCATCTTGAATCCACGAACGGTATCTTTAACTGAAACATATTTACCAGGAGAACCAGTGAATACTTCTGCTACGTGGAAAGGTTGAGATAGGAAACGTTGAATTTTACGAGCGCGGTAAACGGTTAATTTGTCTTCAGGCGATAATTCATCTAAGCCTAAAATAGCTATGATATCTTGGAGATCTTTGTAACGTTGAAGCACACGCTGCACTTCTCTTGCTACACCGTAATGTTCATCGCCAACAATATCAGCAGCTAAAGCTTTAGATACTGATGCTAAAGGATCTACAGCTGGATAAATACCTAATTCTGCAATAGAACGTTCTAGAACGATTGTAGAATCCAAATGGGCGAAAGTATTTGCAGGAGCTGGATCTGTAAGATCGTCAGCAGGAACATATACAGCTTGGAAAGATGTAATTGAGCCCTTCTTAGTAGATGTAATTCTCTCTTGGAGCATACCCATCTCACTTGTCAGTGTTGGTTGATATCCTACAGCGGAAGGCGAGCGTCCTAAAAGAGCTGATACTTCTGAACCAGCTTGAGAGAAACGGAATATGTTATCTACGAATAATAGCACGTCTTGATTTTTCTCGTCACGGAAATATTCCGCCATTGCAAGTGCTGATAGTGCAACACGCATACGTGCACCTGGAGGTTCATTCATTTGCCCATAAACAAGAGCTACTTTAGATTTGCTGAGATCTTTTTGATCAATAACACCTGCTTCCGACATCTCGTGATAAAGATCATTACCTTCACGGGAGCGCTCTCCTACTCCAGCAAATATGGAAAAGCCACTACGTGCTTTAGCAATGTTATTGATAAGTTCCATGATAACGACGGTTTTACCCACACCAGCACCACCGAATGCACCGACCTTACCTCCCTTGATAAAGGGACATATTAAATCCACTACCTTAATACCTGTTTCAAGAATATCTGCTTTAGTGTCTTGGTCTATTAGAGCAGGTGCAGCTCTGTGAATAGGATAACGTTTAACAGCGTCTACAACGCCGCGCCCATCCACGGGATCGCCCGTTACATTGAAGATACGTCCTAATACGCCAGGGCCGACAGGCACTGTTATAGGACCGCCTGTATCTGTAACTGACATACCGCGCTTTAGTCCTTCAGAAGAAGACATAGCAATTGAGCGCGCAAGCCCTGATCCTAAGTGCTGTTGAACCTCTAGCGTCAAGCGTTCCTTACGACCATCTACGTCGAATTCTATGAATAGCGCCTGATAGATAGGCGGAATAGAATTCTCCTCGAATTGTACGTCAACAACAGGGCCGATGATTTGTGTTATCTTGCCGGTATTCATTTCAATAAAAGGTAGGAGTTTAACTTGAGCTAAATGACGCAGCTGCGATTTCTAAAATCTCTTGAGTAATCGCTGCTTGACGCGCCTTGTTATATTTAAGTGTGAGTTCTGAAAGTAGACTTGTAGCGTTATCTTTGGCTGTTTTCATTGCTACCATTCGAGCACTTTGCTCCGAAGCTTTTGCCGATAACACAAGTTGGTATATCTGATGATTAACGTAAAAAGGAAGTAGAGCGTTTAATACATCGCTTATTCCTGGTTCAAATAAAATTTCGCGATTATCTGAATGCGGAATACGGACACTACCACCTGTATAGCTAGCCGAGCTTATAAACTCTTTTAGCGAATGAAGGGGTAATATTGGACGAACTTTTGCTTCTTGGATTAGAGTATTTTTATATCTCGGATAAATTACTTCAAGAGTATCAATAGTACCCTCAGTGAAATGAGCTACCATTAATTCTGCAGCTGCTTTAACTTCGTTGAAAGGAACGCGATCGTGAACAGGAAAATCTGCAACTAAATCTCTTTTAGTTCTTGTTAAAAACTGCATTCCCTTTCGACCAATAACATAGAACTTAGTTGGTGTCTTAATATCCATTACCAACTTGAACAGATTGGCGTTTAACGGTCCGCATAGTCCTTTGTCAGTAGTAACGAGCAATATGCCACGTGTTTTAACAGGACGTTGAACGAGAAATGGATGATTTGTCTCTCCAACATGAGTTGATAGTGAGGCAAGCATATCTGCCATTAAATTGGCGTATGGCCGACCAGCAATTGCAGCTTGCTGGGCTTTTTTCATCTTTGAAGCCGAGACAAGCTCCATCGCCTTTGTTATTTGGCGAGTATTTTTTACCGACTTAATACGTCGGCGTATATCTCTTGTTGATGGCATGAGCTTAAGCGGTGGATCTCTTATACTGAGAAAGTTGACAACCAACTATCACATGAAGTCTTTAGTTCTGCTTCTATTTCAGCATCTACTGCTGCTTTAGTACGAATCTTAGTAAGAAGTGCATCATGACGTGTAGTCATATATGCTCTTAATGATGTGGCTGCGTTCATTACGTTAGCTATAGTTAGATTTTCGTAATAGCCTTTCTGCATAGCCCAAAGCGTTACTACTTGAAGCTCGATTGCTATAGGATTGAACGCAGGTTGTTTAAATAATTCAACTACGCGAGCACCACGATCTAGTTGGGATCTTGTCTTAGCATCTAAATCTGAACCGAATTGAGAGAACGCGGCAAGTTCACGAAACTGAGCAAGTTCACCTTTTAATTTACCCGCTACTTGTTTTGTAGCTTTTAATTGCGCTGCTGAACCTACACGAGAAACTGATAGTCCTACAGAAACAGCTGGACGTATACCTTGATTGAATAAATCTGTTTCTAGGAAAATCTGACCATCTGTTATCGAGATAACATTCGTCGGAATGTATGCTGATACGTCGCCTGCTAGAGTTTCGATAATAGGTAGAGCTGTTAAAGACCCTTTACCGTCCAAGCGCGCCGAACGTTCTAATAAGCGGCTATGTAAATAGAAAACATCACCCGGATAAGCTTCACGACCGGAAGGACGTTTTAGAATTAGAGATATCTGCCTATAAGCAACTGCGTGCTTTGATAAATCATCATATACAATTAAAGCGTCCATGTTGTTCTCCATGAACCACTCACCCATTGATGCTCCTGAATAAGGAGCTATGTATTGATTTGCTGCATTATCTGCAGCAGGAGCAGCTACGATGATAGTATATTCTAGTGCGCCTGCGTTTTCTAATGCTGCTATTGTTCGAACAATATTTGAATTCTTCTGACCGATAGCTACGTAAATAGAGTAAACAGGTCGAAACTTTGGATCTCCTGAAGCGAGACCTACTTTGTTAATCTTAGCTTGGTTAATAATGGTGTCTACAGCGATAGTGGTTTTACCAGTACCACGGTCTCCAATAATCAGTTCACGTTGGCCGCGACCTATAGGAATCATTGAATCAATCGCCATAATACCCGTTAATAATGGTTGGGTAACTGATTTGCGCTCGATAATACCTGGGGCAATTTTTTCTACAGGGTAAGTCTCCTTAGCGTCAATTGGACCTTTGCCATCTATTGGTTGCCCTAGTGCATCGACTGCACGCCCTAATAGGGCTTTACCTACAGGAACTGACAAAAGCTTACCTGTAGTTTTTACTTCATCACCTTCTTTAAGTTGAGATACATCGCCTAAAATAACACAACCAACTTCGTTCTCTTCAAGATTAAGAGCTATACCTATAGCTCCGCCTGGGAACTGCACCATCTCATTGTACATCACATCAGATAGGCCGTCGATTTTAGCGACGCCGTCCGCTAGTGTGCGGATTGTGCCGGTATTTTTACGTACCGCTTTAGCTGATAGCTTAGCAATTTGCTGTTCGATTTGTTCTAGGACTGTGCTCATTCGCGTTGGAGAATTTATTCTAAAAGGTTTATGCGTTTTCTGCTAAGCTTTCTAGTTGGCTAGAAACTGATGATTCAAAAATATCGTCACCTACTCTTACTCGTATACCCGCAAGTAAACTTGGGTTTGATTCAACTTTAGTAGTAATAGTACGTTTAAATTTTGTAGTTAGAGCGGCTGCGATAGACTTTTGAACTGTATCTGATATCGGGCCTGCGTGTTCAATCACTGCTTCACTGCGCCCAAGTTCAGCTGCAATAAGGCGTTTGTATGAATTAAGCACCATTACTGTATTTGCCGGTTTATGCGCTTCTACATACTCTAATACACCCGATACTTGATTAGGTGATACTACGCCATCAACTACACTCAGCTTGAATAGCTGACGTGCAAATTGTTCTGCAGCTTTGGATTGTACAGACATTATTAATTAAACGTTAGTAAGTTCTTTTGATGCGGCATCATTGTAGCGCGAGCGATCTGCATCAGTTAATTCACGAGCAAGTACTTTTTGTGTAGTTGCTATTACAAGACGGGATATTTCAGAGCGCGCTTCTGCAAGCATTTTTTTCTTCTCTAGTTCAATAGCTGCCTGAGCTTTGGCGAGTATAGCATTAGCTTTTTCGATTGCTTCCTGCTGTTGTTTATCTGCGAAATCCTTAGATGCTTTTTGTGTATCGGCTACGAACTGCGCTGCTTTGTTTTGTGCCTCTTTTAATTGCTGTTCATTAACTTCTTTAGCAGATGCAAGCTCAACCTTCATCTGTTCAGAGTACTTCAAACCGTCATCAATTAATTTTTGACGTTCTTGTATAGTTCCCATGATTGGCTTGAATGCGAATTTCCAGAGAACGAAAGCGACGAAAGAAAAATTAAATATTTGCGCGATCAGACGAGGAGCATCGACTCCGAAATCATTGCTGATTTTGGTTATCGTCTCGGTAAGTCCGCCGGACGCTTCTGCTAATAAAAACAGCGGAGAGCTCATGGGATTATTTTAAAAAAGGACGTGGTGGATTAATATAATTTAATCCACCCAGATATGATTGCTATTAATTATTTACCTAAGAACAAGGAGTAGAATGCAACTGCTTCTGCGAGCGCCATTCCAAGAATTCCTTGAACAAGGATCTTGCCTGAGGCAGCGGGATTGCGACCTACTGCTTCAACTGCTTTCGCACCTACGAAAGCTACGCCAAGAGCGGCTCCGAGACAGCCTAATGCGCCTTGAATATTACCTGTGATTTCAGCTATGATGTTCATATTATATATATTTATTTTGGTTGTTTGTCTCACTGTCCGCACGCATAGGCACGGTCCCAGTGTGAAAGTTATTTAGAATTTGATAGCTTAATGGCTATCGTGATCCTCCTTGGCGTGATCATCGCCGTGATTACAAATTAGTCCTATGTAAACACTAACAAGAAGTGTAAATACTAAAGCTTGTACGAGACCTATGAGCATTTCTAAAAAATAGAAAGGAATCGGTAATCCCCATTTCGATATTTCAGATATCGAGTGCATGAGGTTTTCTCCACCAAATACATTTCCAAATAATCGAAACGATAGTGATATAGGACGGAAAACAATTGATATGATTTCTATTATGCCTACCAAAAAGAATACCAGATATAGGAACATATAGAGTAATGCTGGTACTTCAGAACGTTCCGCTTTATTACCAAATAGGTCTTTATAGATAGCTTTAAAACCTGCGTATCTAACAATAAAATAAAGCCATGCCGCGAAAGCTACAATAGCTAAAGCGAACGTCATATTTAAGTCAGCGTTACCTGGACGTATAAATTCGATCCAAGTATCCGTTGAATGATCTCTCACCATTATAGTACCAACACCTGGAAATAAACCGCTCCAGTTTTGTATAAGAATAAATGTAAAAAGAGCTACAAGGACGGGGAACGTAACTTTAGCTACTTTGCTGCCGACGATAGGTGATGTAATATCCAGAATGCCCTGAACCAAAGTTTCTACTACAATTTGACCTCTGCTGGGTTTGAGTTTCGGAGTTCCAGCCGCTAAACGAATCACCAGAATTATTACTAGGGCGACTACCCAACTTGTAACCATACTGTTGCTAACAGGTAACGGGCCTATATCAAAAAGCTTCGATGCAGTCTGAGCTACCCCACTCTCAGCTCCGTGTGCTTGCAGCGCTGCCATAAATGGAAGCCCTAAAAAACTTGTATGTTTGATGCTTGTAAGGCGCACGAGTGAATAATTCTTTGTTTAAAGGTTAATATAAGGCGAGCGAGGTCATTTCAGTCAACCTTGGAAAGACCAAATCTAATAAAACTTAAGTAAAATAAGAGTTAAAACACCATTCTTAACTATATTCTAATAAGTAGACAGATATTTGTTAGAAATAACATTTTATTTTATTTAATATAAATTGTTGATAACCATATTATTACCAAACATAGCCTTGTGCTAGCTTTGAGTAAGTATCGACCTGATTGTCACGCCATTTTTGGTCTTTATCCAATTCAATACCAACGAGTTCTGAAATTAAAGGTGCTGCTTCTATTGAGGCTTTAGCATTTAAAAGTAAAGATCTAGTTCTTCTTGCTAGTATATCTTCAATAGTTCGAGCCATCTCACTACGTACACCGTGAATAACTTCGGCCTGCAAATAAGGTAACTTGGGGTGGATTTGATTATTTAGGCTAGGGGTCGTAGATATTAAATTCTGTATTAGGTCAGCATCAGAGCCGTATACTTTGAATCTACTACTATTAGGCAAATTAGTGCGGTACCCATGAATGGGTAGATTATCTGTTCTACAACGTATATTATCGATGCCTGCTACCATTTCTGCTTGATCTATAACGTCTTCCGCCATTTTACGATATGTAGTCCACTTGCCTCCAGTTATCGTGATCAAACCACTTTCTGATACAACTATGGTGTGATCCCTTGATAGGGCTGCCGTACCTGCAATACCTGCTGCTTTAACTAGTGGTCTTTGTCCTGCGAACACGCTGAGTACATCTGAATCGCACGGATCGCATGACAAATACTTTTTAGCATGTTCCATTACGAATTCTCGTTCAGAATTTAAAGCTCTAGGCTCAATTGAATTATGATCTAAAGGAGTATCTGTAGTTCCAACTACAACATGATCATGCCAAGGAACAGCGAAAAGAACTCTTCCATCCTCTGTTTTGGGAACCATTATAGCAGCATCTCCAGGAAGAAACTTTTTAGGTAAGACGATATGTATACCCTGGCTAACGCTTACCATGGGCTGAGTTGTATCATCATCCCAATATCGTATTTTGTCTACAAATACTCCTGTAGCATTAATTACTGCTTTAGTATTAATTCTAAATTCCAAACCGCTTTCATTATCACGGATTTCAACACCGGTTACAGTTCCATTTTCTTTGATTAGAGATTTAGCTTCACAATAATTTACTATTACTGCGCCAAGATCACAGGCGGTTTGAGCAAGATTAATTGCTAAACGAGCATCATCAAACTGACCGTCATGGTAAACTACTCCACCAACTAAATTTTCAGTTTCAATCGTAGGAATTAAGTTAACAGTATCCTTAAGCGTCAGTATTTTTGAAGGAGTTAAACCAAGTTTTCCTGCTAGATGATCGTATACTTTCATACCCACTCCATAAAATGGACCTTCCCACCAACTGTAATTAGGTATTACAAAAGCTAAGTCGTGTACTAAGTGAGGTGCATTACGCGTTAGTCTTCCACGTTCTCTAAGTGCTTCTAATACGAGTGATATATTACCTTGGCGAAGATAGCGTACTCCGCCGTGTACTAGTTTTGTAGATCTACTCGAAGTTCCTTTTGCAAAATCATATTGCTCAACGAGTGCCACGCTGTGTCCTCGAGATGCTGCATCTACTGCTGCACCAAGTCCTGTTGCTCCACCGCCTATGATAACAATATCGAACTTTTCTTGATAAGAATCTCTTAACCGATTAATCGATTCTGTACGGTTCATAAAATCTTCTTCGCATTTAAAGAATTATATTCTTTAGACCGTATTTGAAAAACTGTTTCTTTATCAAACGGCCAATTATCTTCAGTAAGTATTAATTGTTTTTCTGAACTCATATACTTACGCGTACATTCATAATACGGTTTATGGTCGGTTCTAAAAAATAATCGTCCTTCAGGTTTTATCCTTCTCGATACGATCTCTATAAAGTCCGGTTGCATAATACGGTTCTTATGATGTCTACGCTTTGGCCAAGGATCTGGAAAGAGTACATACACTGCACTAAATATAACCTTTTCGGGTAATGTATCGAGAAAGTCTGACGCGTCTGCTCTTAAAAAATGTAAGTTAGCAAGTTTTGCGCGCTTCTTCTTTTTATCTGCACGTGTAATACGGTCTTTTTCAATATCTATACCAATACATAATGTATTTGGGTGTGCTGCCGCATAAGCATTTAGAAAATGGCCGTGTCCACATCCCACCTCCCAAACCACCTCACTTACACCTGTTAGTTCTTTTGAAAACCACTCAGCCAGAGCAATACGTCTGGATTTAACTAAATCAAAATAATCAGTCGTTCGACTTAGTGGTTCCATCGTTTTTATCCCCTCCCCTGCTCGATTCTATGAATATCATTAAAATACTGACGTCTACAGGGTTTACTCCACTTATTCGGCTAGCCTGACCTAAATTCTGCGGTCTAAGTTCCGTGAGCTTTAGTGCACTTTCCTTACGTAAACCTCTCACATGCATGTAGTTAATACTGTCTGGAATTCTTATTTTCTCGATGTTGTCAAATCTTACGATTTGACGTTGTTCACGTTGCAAATATCCTTGATAGACAACACGATACGTAACTTCTGACTGTACTGCTTCTGTTTCTGCTAGAAATGCTTGAGGAAGTTTTACTGTCTTATCATGACGACGCATATGCTCAGCCCATTTACCTCCCTTAGTCATTGTCTCTTCAAAATAGCTTGTCCACTTTTGAATTTTACTCTGTTTCGCTTCAATGCGCTCTATCCTGCTTTCGGTTAATAACTTATATGATTTAGCATGATGAAGTAGTCTTAGCTCTGCGCTTCCATGATTAAACAATAAGCGATGCTCTGCCCTACTTGTAAACATTCTATAGGGTTCATTTGTTCCTTTAGTTACTAGGTCATCAATAAGTACGCCGATGTAAGATTCATGACGTTTCATTATTAATGGGTTCTCCCCTCTTAGCTTTAGTACTGCATTGACTCCGGCAACTAAACCTTGCGAAGCAGCTTCTTCGTATCCAGATGTGCCATTAATTTGTCCTGCTAAAAATAGGTTCTCTACTTTCCTTGATTCGAGTGATGGAAACAGCTGGGTTGGTTGCGCAAAATCGTACTCAACGGCATAAGCAGGTCTGACTAATACCGCATTCTCTAATCCTGGAATGCTATGAACCATATCAAGCTGAACATCGAATGGTAATGATGTAGAGAGACCGTTTATGTAGTATTCGTTTGTTGATCTTCCTTCGGGTTCAAGGAAAAGCATATGCCTAGATTTATCAGCAAAACGTACAAATTTGTCTTCAATGCTGGGACAGTAACGAGGGCCTACACCTTCTATTTCTCCGCTATACATCGCTGATTTATGTAAGTTATCTCTTACGATTTGCGCTGTTTCTGAAGCGGTGTAGGTTATCCAGCACGAAACTTGTTCGGTTCCAGGCTTCCAACCAAGGCGAGTTTCCTTAGATTGTTCCACGTGGAACAAATTCTCTGTATCTCTGGTATCATGAAATGCAAACAAGGTAGGTGTGGTGTCGCCTTTTTGCTCCTCGAGTTTTGAAAAATTTATACTCCGACCAAGAATGCGAGGTGGGGTGCCTGTTTTCAGACGTTCAAGCTTTATTCCTGCTTCGAGTAGGCTTGCTGAGAGTGATTTAGCACTAAAATCACCGAGCCGACCACCTTCATTTTTATTACTCCCTATATGCATTAGCCCGCGTAAAAATGTGCCTGTAGTTATCACTATTGTCTTAGATATGAAGTCTATATCTAAGTTAGTATGACAGCCTGTTACTTTTCCGTCTTTGATAATTAACCCAGTAACCGTCGCCTGAAATATTTGTAAGTTAGCTTGAAGCTCGAGTGTATGTTTTAAACGAAACTGATAAGCTTTCTTATCACATTGAGCACGAGGAGATTGCACAGCTGGACCCTTAGATTCGTTAAGTAATCTAAATTGTATTCCTGTTAGATCTGTGTTGATGCCCATTTCCCCACCTAAAGCATCAATCTCTCTTACCATTTGGCCTTTTGCTTGGCCGCCTATGGCTGGATTACAACTCATCTGGGCGATCGTATCAATATTCCCAGATAGGAGTAGGGTAGACGCACCCATGCGTGCTGCGGCTAATGCAGCTTCAACCCCTGCATGGCCAGCTCCGCAAACGATTACATCGAAAGGTATCTTGTTGTATATCAAGGTTTTATGTATAATTTAGAATAATTTCGTATAGCTTACTCGTAGATATATTAGTATGCTATACTGCATAGTATGAAAGTTAGATATAATCGAATACGATTAGTTGCCTCTCTTGCAACATCTACGCGATAGGACATACAACCTTATTGGCCAGACTATTAACGGCCATTATTTTCCAATACAGAAAGAGGCGAAAAGCTTATCCAGAATCTGTTCATTGTCTATGTGACCAGAAATTTCGCCCAAGGCATTTAAGGCGCTTCTAAGATCACTTGCTAAAAGTTCTGTAGGTTCATTTACCTGCAACTTAGCGGAGGCGTCAAAAAGCCATGTCCTTGCTTGGGACAATGCATGGGCATGACGTGCGTTAATAAATACAGCATCTTCATCCGCTGAAGGCTTCAGGTTATCGGCTTTATTTATGATCCATGATTTAAGCGAATCTATTCCTTCACCGTTGAGTGATGAAACAACTAAGGTGTCCGCCTTGATCGGTGATAGGGCAATTGGAGGATTCTCTTTAAGTAGATCTGCTTTGTTGAATACAACTAGAGTGTTTGATATAGTAATATACTTCGTAATACGTGAATCGGCTACGTAGGATTTGTTCGTTGAATCAATTACGAGTAAGATAATATCTGCAGACTCAATACATTCTATTGTTTTATCTATACCCATCTTTTCTATTTGATCAGGTGTCTTATTCAGCCCTGCTGTATCGATAAAACGAACACAATGTGGTCCTACAATCATTCTCTCCTCAAGAAAGTCACGTGTTGTACCTGCCGTAGGACTAACTATGGCACGATTCTTTCCAACCATGCGATTTAGCAGCGAACTTTTTCCCGCATTGGGCTCACCTACGATAACAATTCTAATTCCGTCGCGCAGTAAATCGCCGTAGCGTTGTGTTGTTAGGAGCTGATTAGACCCAAAGAGAATAGCGTCAATGTAGGTCTTAATCTTATTTTTATCCTCTTGGGGTAGATCCTCTTCAGGAAAATCTATATAGGCTTCAACAGTAGCCACAGCAGTTATTAGATCGTCGATTAGCGGTTTCATATGGCGTGCTAAACCACCTCTTAATTGACGATTAGCCGCGGCTAGTGCTCGTTCGCTTCTCGCTGAAATGATGTCCATGACTGCTTCAGCCTGGCTTAAATCAATTCGGCCATTTAAAAAACTGCGTCGTGTAAATTCTCCTGGTTCAGCTAAACGGCAACCACGTTCAAGTAAATCGCTCAGAATGCGCTGGGTAATATAGGGATTTCCATGACATGTAATTTCAAGTACGTGTTCACCTGTTGCTGAGTTATTTTCCGGAAAATAGGTGAAAACTGCATCATCAACTATTACTCCTGATTTATCTTTATAGTCAGCATACTTAGCAAAACGAGGGCGGGGTATAGAGCCCTGAAATAGTTTAGCATATGTCAATGCATCAGGGCCTGATATGCGGATGATTGCTAACGCACCACTTCCCGAGGGTGATGCAATAGCAGCGATTGTATCAAACGATTGAGCCATATATTAGCTAACCGGGTAAACAGTTAGCTTTGTATCTTATTACTCCGTAGTACTCGCAGCGATTGTAGAACCTGGTGTAACAGTAACTTTTGCCAGGATTTCTTTGGTTAGCTTTGCAGCCAATTCAGGTTTTTCTTTTAAAGTTAGCTTTGCAGCATCGCGGCCTTGGCCGATGAGCTCGCCTTGGTAAGCGATCCATGAGCCCTTTTTATCCAAGACTTTATGCTCAACTCCAAGATCTATAATTGAACCTGTTCGAGAAATACCTTCGTCATACATTATATCGAATTCACATTCAGTGAACGGAGGCGCGACTTTATTTTTTACAACTTTTATTTTAGTTCTATTGCCAATAACCTTACCCTCAGGAGTCTTGATCTGATCTTTACGGCGTATATCTATCCTTATGCTAGAGAAGAACTTAAGTGCCCTACCGCCAGGTGTAGTTTCTGGACTTCCAAACATAACACCTATTTTTTCACGTATCTGATTGGTAAAGATACAGATACACTTTGTTTTACTAACAACAGCAGTAAGGCGGCGCATAGCCTGACTCATAAGACGGGCTTGTGAACCTACTGTAGCATCTCCCATTTGACCATCGAGTTCCTGCTTAGAAATTAAAGCAGCAACTGAGTCTAAAACAATTACATCAATTGCGTCCGAGCGAATAAGGGTCTCCGTGATATTAAGAGCGTCTTCTCCACTGTCTGGTTGAGACACTAAAAGATCATCTAAATTAACACCCACGACTTTAGCATACTTAGGGTCTAAAGCGTGTTCGACATCGATAAAGGCTGCTAGTCCACCATTACGCTGAGCTTCAGCAATAACACTTAAGCAAAATGTTGTTTTACCCGAAGATTCTGGCCCATAAATTTCCATAATACGACCACGAGGTAATCCGCCAACGCCAAGAGCTAAATCAATAGCTAGAGAGCCTGTTGATAGGGTATCAACTTTCATTTTATGGGCATCTCCCATGCGCATAATAGTACCTTCACCAAACTGTTTTGTTATGGCGCTTAGAGCGAGATCAACACTTTTTCTCGCAGAACTATCTGCAGCTGGTGCGGCTTTTTTCTCTGCAGTTTCTTTAGTAGAGGCTGATGATTTTGACATATTTAAAACGGATTAAATGTATTGGTAGTAATAAAACTAAGTGATAGTTGATTTATAAAATGTTTGATCGAATTGGGTCTAACGCAAGACAAGGCGTTAAGAAAGGGCTATGTTTTATAATAGCAAGTGGGCATTAAGACCACTTATTCATTCTAAGCTAGACTTTATAATAGTCTTTATACCATGTAACAAAACGGGACAAACCCGTCTCTAATGGTACTCTGGGAGAATAATGAATGTGTTCTTTAACGCGTTCAAGATCTGCGCACGTTTCAAACATATCTCCTGGCTGAGATGGGAGTAACTCTATTTGGGCAGATTTTCCTAGCATCTGCTCTAGCATTTTAACAAAAAGGATCGTTTCTACAGGACGATTATGCCCTAAGTTGAATATACGGGAAGGTCCTAAAGATGCAGCTTTAGTCTCATCGATAGGGTAGAGTAGTGCCCTAACAGTTCCATCTACTATATCATCAATATATGTGAAATCCCTTAAATTTTTGCCACCATTGAAAAGGCGCAACGGTTTACCTTCAGAAATTGCTTTTGCGAACAAGCTAGGCGCCATATCCGGACGACCCCAAGGACCATATACGGTAAAAAATCTAAGTCCTGTAATCTTTAAATTATGTGTAAGTGCATAACTATGAGCCATTAACTCATTACTTTTCTTAGTAGCGCCGTAAAAAGAGGTTGGTTGGTTTGTATCGCTGCTTTCTTTGAAAGGAGCTTTTGCACCGGCTCCGTATACACTACTACTCGATGCATAAATGATGTGTTTAGGAGGTGTATTTCTACATGCCTCTAGAACACTAGCGAAACCAACTAAATTACTATGCACATAAGCACCGGGATTTTCTACACTATACCTAACACCCGGTTGTGCTCCTAAATGAGCTACGTAATCAGGTTTAAAATGATCCATTAACCCTGTAAATTTTAATGCATCACTAAAATCTGCTTGGATAAACCTAAAGTCAGTGAATTTCTCCAACTTAGCTAAGCGTGCTTTTTTTAGATTAACATCATAGTAGTCCCCTAAGTTATCAATGCCAAGAACTTCACACCGATTCGTTTCAGCGAGACGGTGTACGACTTGGTGGCCGATGAAACCGGCAGCACCGGTGACGAGGACTTTCATAGATCGTTGATAAAGAAGACTGATCTCATGTGCTAGTATAAAAGCCGTAATAAAAAACCATAACTATTTAATTTTTTGGTATGAATGAAGCTTTAGCTAATTATTAAGAATACAATTAAGCACTTAAATTAATGAAAATCAGTAGACAATACTTGCACCGCAAATTTTTTGGCGTATAGGTTAGAACTGTTTCTATACACACATATACAACATCAATGAAGATCAAAGCTTATCTCAAACCGTCCTGTGGCTGGTCTAATGGTGTACGTGCTATTTTGCGCAAACATGACTTAGCATTCGAGGATATTGATATCATCAATAATCGCGAAAACTATGCAGAAATGGTAAAGAAGTCCGGACAACCATTATCTCCTTGTGTCGAGATCGATGGCGTAATGCTTGCCGACATATCTGGAGAAGAAGTTGAAAACTATTTACTCAGTAATGACCTTGTTAAACAAAATGCAACAGGGGTCGATGTTCCGACCAATGCAGGTTGTTCTGATGAAGAACATGCTAAGATGGCAACTAAAACAGTCCGCTTCTTTTAAAGGTGCGGAATCTTTCAACTAAATTTTTTTGAAAGGCCGGCCTTTAAAAGCAACCGGCCTTTTTTTGCGTATTTAAATCAATGCACACAAGTACAGAACAATCCAGTAAGTCATCAAAGAGTTTAGGTCTTCCACCTAAACAAGGTCTTTATGATCCACAGTTTGAGCACGATGCATGTGGCGTCGGCTTTGTCGCCGATATTAAGGGACGTAAATCGAATGGAATACTTAAACAGGCAATCCAGATTTTAAAAAACCTAGATCATCGCGGAGCTGCTGGATGCGAAATAAACACGGGTGACGGCGCAGGTGTGCTCATGCAAATGCCGCATAGTTTTTTTAAGTCGGTATGTACAAAAGCTCGTATCACACTTCCTGATCCAGAGTGGTATGGAAGCGGAATTGTATTTTTACCTAAAGACCGCATTAAACGTCGCCGACTAGAAGAAATTTTCGAACAAATTGTACAGTCAGAGGGGCAAACCTTTTTAGGTTGGAGAACTATACCCACAGATAATAAGGCACTGGGTGAAACAGCTAAGGCGAGTGAGCCCTTTGCACGGCAGGTATTTATTGGCCGCAATCCAGAACTTAAGGATGCAATGGCCTTCGAGCGCAAACTCTACGTAATTCGTAAAAGAGCTTATCGCGAAATTCGTACATCGACTGCAGACGGAGCAGAGTATTGGTACTCTGTAAGTCTTTCCTACAAAACATTTGTTTATAAAGGGATGCTTTTAACCGAGCAACTGGACAACTATTTCACGGATCTTTTACAACCGGGTCTTGAAACAGCTCTAGCAATTGTACACTCCCGTTTCAGTACAAATACGTTTCCTAGTTGGGAACGTGCTCATCCCTATCGCTTCATAGCTCATAATGGTGAAATTAATACAGTACGCGGCAATGTAAATTGGATGCGTGCTCGTGAAGCACTTTTCGAATCTGAGTTGTTCGGAGACGATATTAAGAAAATTTTACCTATCGTAAATCCAAACAGTAGTGATTCGGGTATGTTTGATAATACTCTAGAACTTCTCGTTCTAGCAGGCCGACCATTATCTCATGCTATGATGATGATGATACCTGAGCCTTGGTCAAATAACGAATCCATGGATGATGAACGTAAAGCGTTCTACCAATATCATTCGTGTTTAATGGAACCATGGGATGGGCCAGCATCAATCGTGTTTACGGATGGCAATCAAATAGGTGCAATTTTAGATCGTAATGGATTAAGACCTTCGCGTTACTATGTTACTAAAGACGATCGTATTATTATGGCTTCAGAAGCTGGAGTGCTTGATGTAGCTCCAGAAGATGTTGTACAGAAAGGTCGTTTACAACCCGGTCGTATGTTTTTGGTAGATACTGTACAAGGTCGTATTGTCGACGACGGTGAGCTTAAGAAGCAATTTACTTCAGAAAGACCCTACCGTCAGTGGTTAAATGATCATCTTGTGCATTTAGATGATATCGAAGATGCAGCTGATGTGCCTTCTCCAGATCATAAAACTCTACTTCAACGCCAGGTAGCCTTTGGATATTCGTTCGAAGATGAACGCACAATTTTAGCACCAATGGCGAAAGATGGCGCTGAAGCTATAGGCTCGATGGGTCACGATGCAGCGCTTGCTGTACTTTCAAATAAACCACGCTTACTCTACGATTACTTTAAGCAATTATTTGCACAGGTTACTAATCCACCTATCGATTGTATTCGCGAAGAAATTGTTATCGCTGCAGAAACGCGTTTAGGTTCGGAGGGTAATTTATTGAATCCCCAACCCTCGGCTTGCCGTCGTGTTGAACTTAAATGGCCAATTCTTACAAACGAAGAGTTCGCTAAATTACGTCGTCAACATTTACCTGGATTAAAAGTTGGTGTACTTCCAATTTTATTCCGAGTAAGTCGAGGCGAAAAAGGACTAGCTAAGTCGCTTGAAGAAATTTGCTCAATGGCACGCCGAATGATTGAAGAAGAGGACATTAATGTACTTATTCTTTCAGATCGTGGTGTAAATAGTGAGTTTGCACCCGTTCCGGCATTACTCGCGGTCGCTGGACTTCATCATTATCTCATTCGTGAAGGACTGCGGACTCGTGCAAGTTTAGTAGTAGAAACAGGTGAAGCCCGTGAAGTACATCACTTCTCATTATTAATTGGATACGGTTGTAGTGCTATTAATCCATACGTCGCGTTTGAAACGATTGATGGTATGATACGTGACGGCTTAGTTACAGGTGTTGACCATAAGACAGCATGTAAGAACATGGTTAAAGCTGCTGCTAAGGGAGTAATTAAGGTCATGTCTAAGATGGGTATATCAGCGATACAAAGTTACCGTGGAGCTCAAGTATTTGAAGCACTCGGAATACGTCGTGATGTTATAGACCATTACTTTACAGGAACAGCATCTCGAGTAGGTGGTATAGGTTTAGACGTAATCGCACAAGAAGTACTTGTTCGTCACCATAATGCATTTGCACCACGACTCGCGAATTCAAACGGTACAGTTTTACAATCAGGTGGATTGTATCAGTGGAGAAATGACGGAGAAGCACACTTATTCACTCCAGAATCAATCCATAAATTACACAAAGCTGTACGTACTGGAAGCACTGCTGCTTATAAAGATTACGCTAATCAAATTAATGATCAGGCAAAAAAATTATGCACATTGCGTAGTTTGCTCGAATTTAAGGACAGCACGCCTATTCCATTAGAAGAGGTAGAGACCGCCGAAGTAATTATGAAACGCTTTAAAACAGGCGCGATGTCATACGGCTCAATTTCTCCAGAGGCTCACGAAAATCTTGCCATAGCTATGAATCGTATTGGTGGTAAAAGTAATACGGGTGAGGGCGGCGAAGATCCTGTACGCTTTAAGCCTATGCCAAATGGCGACTCTAAAAACTCTGCTATTAAGCAGGTTGCGTCAGGTCGTTTTGGCGTCACGAGTGAGTACCTTGTTAATGCTAAAGAAATACAAATTAAGATGGCGCAAGGGGCGAAACCGGGTGAAGGCGGTCAGCTTCCAGGAAGTAAAGTTTATCCATGGATAGCTAAGACGCGTCATACTACTGCTGGAGTAGGCTTAATTTCTCCACCTCCTCATCATGATATTTACTCTATTGAGGATCTAGCTGAATTAATACACGACTTAAAAAATAGTAACAGAGATGCACGCATAAGTGTAAAACTCGTTGCCGAAGTTGGAGTTGGAACTATTGCTGCGGGAGTTGCTAAAGCTCATGCAGACGTAGTTTTAATCGGCGGTTATGATGGTGGAACAGGCGCTTCACCACAGACGTCTATCGCTCATGCAGGTTTACCATGGGAGTTGGGATTGGCTGAGACACATCAAACATTAGTTTTAAATAACCTACGTAGTCGTATCACTGTTGAAACCGACGGACAATTAAAGACGGGTCGTGATGTAGCAATAGCTGCATTACTCGGAGCCGAAGAATTTGGATTCGCTACAACAGCGCTTGTTGCATCGGGGTGTATTATGATGCGAGTTTGTCATCTTAATACCTGTCCTGCAGGCGTTGCTACACAAGACCCTGTACTTCGAGCCCGTTTTTCCGGCCAACCTGAACACGTTATAAACTTCATGCGTTTTATCGCCGAAGATTTACGTGAAATTATGGCAAAGCTTGGCTTCAGGTCTATTGATGAAATGGTAGGTAGAGTTGATCGTTTAGAGCCCAATAAAGCAGTAGATCACTGGAAAGCTAAGGGACTCGACTTCAGTAATATTCTCTATCGTCCTGATATGGATGATACTGTCGGCCGTTATTGTCAGATGAAGCAAGATCATGGTCTTGATAAGTCGTTAGACCTCACAACAATCCTTGAGCTTTGCAAACCTGCCATCGAGCGTGGTGAGAAAGTTGTAGCTAAGATGCCCATACGTAATGTCAACCGTGTAACCGGTACTATTACAGGCAGTGAAGTTACAAAGAAGTGGGGTGCTGCGGGTCTACCTGAAGATACTATTCGTATACACTTCCAAGGATCTGCTGGACAAAGCTTTGGCGCATTTTTACCTAAGGGCATGACCTTCTTCTTAGAAGGTGATGGTAATGATTATGTTGGTAAGGGTTTATCTGGAGGTAAACTAATTGTTTATCCACCTGAAAAATCTACATTTAAAGCAGAAGAGAATATCATTGTAGGTAACGTTACTTTATATGGCGCTACTAGTGGTGAAGTTTACATAAATGGTATGGCTGGAGAGCGCTTCTGCGTACGTAACAGCGGCGTCACTGCTGTTGTTGAGGGAGTAGGCGATCATGGATGTGAGTACATGACTGGAGGTCGTGCGGTAATACTTGGTCCTACAGGCCGTAACTTTGCAGCAGGAATGTCCGGAGGAGTAGCTTACGTTTTAGACGAGAAAGGTGATTTTGCTAAACGAGTAAATGCTGAAATGGTTGGTATTGAAAAAGTAATCGCATTAACTGATATCAACGAACTTAGAATTATAATAGAGCGCCACTTTACTTATACTAAGAGCAGTAAGGCCAAACTCGTCCTTGAAAACTGGGATACTATGCTTCCTCGCTTTGTTAAAATCATGCCAAAAGACTATAAGAAAGTGCTAGAAACTATTCGACGCGTCGAAGAGCGTGGACTCACTGGAGATGAAGCAATTCTTGCTGCGTTTGAAGAAAACATAAGAGATTCAGCACGTGCTGCTGCAGCAAAATAACTTGTGACGAAATAACTCCTAACTCCTTCACACAATGGGCAAACCAACTGGATTTATTGATTATTTAAGAGAGCTTCCTGTAGACCGAGCTGCGCTAGAACGCATCAAGGACTGGAATGAGTTCCATCATAACATGGAAGAAGATAAACTACGCAAACAAGGTGCTCGCTGTATGGATTGCGGAGTACCTTTTTGCCACACGGGTAAAATGATTAGCGGCATGGCTGCAGGCTGTCCCGTGAACAATTTAATTCCTGAGTTTAATGATCTTGTATTTCGTGGACTATGGCATGAGGCACTTGACCGTCTGCATCGGACAAATAATTTCCCTGAATTTACTGGAAGAGTTTGTCCTGCTCCATGTGAAGGTTCCTGCGTACTGGGCATTTCTAGCCCCCCTGTTACCATTAAGAATATTGAATGTGCTATTGTAGACAAAGGTTGGGATGAAGGCTGGATTAATGCAGAAGCCCCTGCATCACGTACAGGTAAGAAAGTAGCTGTTATTGGATCTGGTCCTTCGGGTCTGGCTGCTGCTGCTCAACTTAATAAAGCTGGACACACAGTTACTGTTTTTGAGCGCGCTGATCACCCAGGCGGACTACTCATGTACGGTATACCTAACATGAAATTGGATAAGAAAGACGTAGTTCTTCGTCGTATTAAACTTTTAGAGCAAGAGGGTATCAAATTTATCTGTAATGCAAATGTAGGAGAAAATGTTGAACCACAGATGTTTCTAAAAGAATTTGATGCCACTATTCTTTGTATAGGTGCTACTCAACCACGCGATTTACCTATTGAAGGAAGGTCTTTAAAGGGTGTGCACTTTGCTATGGATTATCTTGGGGGTAATACTAAAGCAGTTTTATCTGGAGAACCCAAAAAAGCTCTTATCAATGCAGCGGGTAAAGATGTCATCGTAATTGGCGGAGGAGATACAGGAACTGACTGTGTAGGATCCTCTTTGCGTCAAGGTTGCAAGAGTATCACACAAATTGAAATCTTACCTATTCCACCAAGTGAAAGAGCAAAAGATAATCCATGGCCTGAGTGGCCTAAAATTTACCGCTTGGGTTATGGCCAGGAGGAAGCAGCTGCTAAATATGGATCTGACCCTCGTGTTTATCTTACAACTGTGAAGAAACTAGTTGGTGATAGTAATGGTCAAGTAAAAGAGATCGTAACTGTAAGAATTCGCTGGGAAAAAAATGATAAAGGTCAATTTACGCCGGTAGAGGAACCTGGCAGCGAACAAACACTTCCCGCGCAACTTGTATTAATTGCGATGGGTTTTACAGGACCAGAACAGACACTTTTAAAGGAAATCGGGTTATCTGTAGATGCGCGTTCAAATGTTAAAGCGGATTTTGAGCAGTATACTACAAACATAAAGAGTGTCTTTGCAGCAGGTGATTGTAGACGCGGACAAAGCCTTGTTGTTTGGGCAATAAATGAAGGTCGTGGTGTTGCTCGTGAATGCGATCGCTTTTTAATGGGTACAACCGATCTAGCTTAAGTTTAAACACTCTGACATTGTTATAAATCAGAGTGTTGATTAAAGCTTTGAGCACGACAGTTAAGAAAGTTTAAGCGTTTACTTATCTGCATATAATGCGCTCAAAACCAATTCCAGGCTCAACAGGAGAGGTACTCACATCGTTGCCTTCGCCCTATCTGGCTCATTTAGCTACAGGCCTACTTTATCTTCCAAGATTTATTGCTAAGTGTAGATATGTAAAATTACATGGAGCATTACCTAAGAGTTACGCAAAAAACTACAAACGTGGTTTAGATCGTTTTTTGAGTATGCATTTAGGTGTAGATCCTAACGATGTAGAACGTTCTGTACATAATGCCATAGATGATACAGATTTAGATATTAAGTTAATAAATCTTTTTCCTAAAGACGTAAGAGCCTCTGTATGGAATCGTGAATTAGTTCAAAAAGGAATGACGGCCGAAGGGCAAAAATTCTTACTTGAAGCACTCACTGCAATGGGATGCGCCGACCGAGCCGACCAAATAAGGAGTGTTCCCGATCTTATTGACTTTGATGAAGGTAGAATCGAATAAGTTAATTAGTAAAAAACTAAAATACTAGGTCAGACTAATTTTTTTCGAGGTGTTGCCTACTTAAAAGAATTCTAATAGGCTTTATTAATGCTAAGCCTTCCTATCGAGTTGCTCATTTTAGCTCTTTTGGTTTTTGCCAATGGGTTACTTGCCATGGCCGAGACAGCGGTTGTATCATCAAAAAAAACACGTTTACGAAAATTAGTATTACGTGGAGATAAAGAGGCTTCGCAAGCGCTCTCTCTTGCAGAGCAACCCACGCGTTTTTTAGCGCTCGTACAATTTTGGCTAACATTATCTGGAACAATAGCTGGTGTTTTAGGGGGAGCTGGCCTTGCTGAACAAATACAAACTATTTTAGTAGAGCATAAAATGGGTGCGTCTTTAGCTTGGATTTTAGCATACAGTGCAGTCACCGTTGGATTATCTGCATTAATGATATTGTTTGGAGAGCTTGTTCCTAAAAGAGTTGGATTAGCATATCCTGAACAAGTAGCTATGGCTCTAGCTGGTTTAATGAATGCACTTGCCTGGCTAGCAGCTCCGTTTCTACAAATTTTAGATTTTGCAACAAATACGATTACTAAAGTTTTGCGTGTAAAACCAAGACCTATATCCGAAGCAATTGGAGATGATGAAGTCAGAGCCTTAGTTGAGCAGGGTTTACATGCAGGTGTTTTTCATAGGGCAGAAAAAGAAATGGTAGAAGGCGTACTTGCACTCGACCAACTATTAGTAACGTCAATTATGACTCCAAGGCCGAAGATTGTTTTTTTAAATATAGAAGATCCGGAGGAAACGAATTGGAGAAAAATAGTAACAAGCGGCCATTCTTATTTTCCTGTATATCAAAGTAACCGAGACCAAATAGCTGGTATGGTTGCTGTCAAAGCGCTTTGGGCTCATTCAGCAATTGGGCTACCCACCCAACTTAAAAACTTACTTATTTCACCTCTATTTGTATCTGAAACAACTACAGCAATGCAAATGCTGGAGCGCTTTAAAAAGACTGGACGTCACGTCGCAGTAGTTGTCGATGAGTTCGGCATTGTTCAGGGACTTGTTACTTTAATCGATGTGTTTGAAGCAATCGTGGGCGATTTACCAGAGCCAGGTAGGTCTAATCAACCTACAACTAAGCCACAGGAAGATGGGACGTGGATAATAGATGCCACACACTCTATAAGTGATATCAAAGCGATATTAGGTTTAGACGGCATAACATTTCCTCAGGAGATCGAAGCTCAGTATCGTACGCTTGGAGGATATGTGTTAACACACTTCGGACGGATTCCTGAAGTAGGTGACTCGTTTGAATCTCTCGGATTTAAGTTCGTGATAACAGAAATGGATCGTAGACGTGTAGATAAAGTCCACGTAATCCGACTCAACAAGATCATTGAATCAAAAGAGAATTAGCTTTTTTGATCTTCAATAACTTTGAGTACATCTGCAGCTTGTTGCTTTGTTGAAGCTTTGTAATCTGCCCAGATGATGACGCCGTTTTTAATAAGGAATGCCTGACGACTTGTGATTTCACCTAAAAAAGGAATCGAGCGAGTTGGAACACCGAATGCATTGACCACCATTTTTTTAGGATCAGAAATCAACGTAAACGGAAATTGGTGATTTTCTTTAAATGCTTTCTGAGCTGCAACAGTGTCTAAACTAACACCTAAAACAGCTACTCCCTTTTCTTTTAATACAGCGTAAGCATCTCTTAGGGAACATCCTTGAGCGGTACATCCAGGTGTTTCAGCTTTTGGATAGAAATATACGAGAGTGTAAGATTGTTTGGAGTAAACGTCCGATAGCTTAAGGCTTTCTCCAGAATCAGTCGTTGCTACTACATCTGGTGCTTTATCGCCTATTTTGATAGGTTCACCGAAGACGGATGATAAAAAGGAGAGAAATGCAGCTGCCATAAAATAGTATGAGGGGCTTATTTTCATATATAAATGATGGCTTAGCTCCTAGATTTTAGCAAGAAAAGGAGTAAAAGTGCTTATTCTGGGGAACTTAAATTAAGCTTTGGATGCCTATTTATTGTTCTAGTACATCTAATAAAGATCACCCTCTTTAGTTGATTTCCTAGAGCATACAGGCTAGTAATTAACGTGATACCGCTTTTTTGAGGTATTGCACTTGTTCGTCTTGTTTTATGTTAGCAGATTAAAATTTCATGTCTCATTTTTCGCCCCCTCGCTCCCTCATCTCTTCCTTCTTACAGCTTGCTTTATGCATAGTAGCCATTGCTACATCACTAAGCGCACAGACTGCTGTTCCTAGCTCTGCCGATGGATTTAACCCAAACGTTTCGGGACTTGTGAATGCTGTTGTTGTACAACAGGATGGGAAAGTTGTTATCGGGGGTACATTTACTCAGCTACAGCCTAATGGTTCTCCTGTTAGTACAGTGCGTGGTAACTTGGCACGTGTTAATTTAGATGGTACGCTAGATTTAGCTTACGATCCGGAACCCAACGGCCAAGTTTTGGCAATGGCGTTACAACCCGATGGTAAATTGATCATTGGAGGTAACTTTACTACTGTACAACCTAACGGCATGGGTACCGCTATAACGGTAAATCATATTGCTAGACTTAATTCTGATGGCTCTTTAGATACTACATTTACTAATTTGGGAGTCACAGGTACTTATACATCACAGGTTTATGGGATTTCCTTGCAACCGAATGGGCAAATTTTAATTGCTGGAGCTTTCATCTCAGTAGGAGCAACTACGCGTAACCACATAGCACGGCTTAATTCGAACGGGTCACTTGATACTACTTTTGATCCTAATTCTAACGGTATTGTAACGAGTATCTTTGTTGAGAAAAGTGGTAAGATACTCATCGGTGGTGCCTTTAGTACAGTACAACCTAATGGCGCAAAGACTGCAACCGTCCGCGGCCACTTAGCACGATTAAATCCAGATGGATCGGTGGATACCGCGTTTGATCCTGAACCTAATAATGCTGTAACAGGATTTGCTCAGCAACTTAATGGGCAGTTAATAATTGTTGGATCATTCTCAACTCTAACACCAAATCTAGCCACTAATAAAGCAGCCACTCCTTACACACTAGTATCTGTTGGTCGTCTTAATGATGCAGATGGTTCTATCGATTATACATTCAATCCAATTGCATCTGCTCCAATACAGTCCGTTTTAATTACACATGATGGAAGAATAGTTTTAGCAGGATCCATAGGATCTATTGCAAATGGAACAGTAACAACAGCTATACAAAATATAGCACGGTTGAATCCCGATGGCACACTTGATTTAGGCTATCTTCCGAATCCAAACTATTCAGTTAATGCTATTGCTGAGCAGTCTGACGGCAAAATCATTGCAGGAGGTATGTTTACTCAATTGAAACCTAATAATTCATTGAGTGGTGTTTACCGCAATGCACTAGCTCGTATAAATTGTGATGGTACGCTAGATACAAACTTTGATCCTAATGCCTATGGTGGCATAGGTGCTATAGCTGTACAACCAAACGGCCAGTTCCTTATTGCCGGTTCTTTTTCAAGTATTGCTGGAGTAACTCGATCAAACTTAGCGCGCTTAAACGCAAACGGAACCCTAGATACCTCGTTCGACCCAGAACCAAACGGTATTGTACAGAGCATTGCAGTACAACCAAACGGCCAAATTTTAGTCGGCGGTAGCTTTAGTAGTTTTCAACCAAATGCCTCTACCACTGGATCTACCACAGTTTTTCAACGTTCATCATTGGCGCGCTTAAATGCTAACGGCACCTTAGATAATTCGTTCGACCCAGAACCAAACGGTCCTGTAAGTTCAATACTTATACAATCTGATGGAAATATACTCATTGGTGGTACTTTTTCAACTTTTGCACTAAACCAAGCAAAACTAAATCAACTACTTTCGGCATCGCCGAGTGTTGTTACTGGTAATGGTCAAGCTACAGTTAGTTTTACACCAATCAGTTCATCCACGCCTGGATATAGCACAATTACAGGCTATCTCGTAACGGCTAATTCTGGAACAACAGTAGTAGCTACAAATTCTAATACGACTTCACCTGTAGTAGTTACAGGGCTAACGAATGGACAAAATTATACATATTCGGTAACAGCAATTGTTACCAGTAATGTTCAAAGTAACTTAGCGCGTATCAAATCATCCGACGGTTCGTTAGACTCTGCATTTCAACCTAACCCAAGTGGTCCCGTAATGAGTATCGTTTACGAGCCTCAAAAATTAGCGCCTTCTACAGCTATACATGATCAAATAATTATCGGCGGTGATTTCACTAGTTTAACTCCAGCAGGCGCCAAAACTACAGTAACATCTACGGCATCTTATATAGCACGTATAGATGCTGTTGATGGTTCAGTTGATACGAAATTTCAACCTAATCCAAATGGCGTAGTTGAAACTATGGCGCTTCAACCAAACGGTCAGATACTTATAGGAGGTACTTTTACAACGCTTACACCAAATCCTACAACATCAACTACAGTTGTTGGAACAACGGTAACTACAGTAACTACTCAACCAACAAAAAGGCAGAGTATCGCGCGTCTCAATATAGATGGAAGTTTGGATATAAATTTTAATCCAGAGGCTAATGGCCCTGTTCTCTCAATTGGTCTTAATCAAAATAACGGCCAGATTATTGTTGGTGGTATTTTTACATCAATTGCTGGTGTAAGTAGAAATAATATTGCTCGATTAAATTCTTCAGGAACAATCGATAATGGATTTACTTCAGGGGTTAATGGAATCGTTGATTCCATTTTAGTCCAACCTGACAATTCTTTTTACGCAGCCGGTAGTTTCTCGGGTGTAACCACATTAAATAATGTAAATGCTTCGGGACATTTGAGTCATTTTAATGGGGATGGATCTTATGATTCCACATTTAGCGTACAATTAGCAACTGGCACTAAAATTAACACTCTAGCCATTGATCCTAAAGGCAATGTAGTTATTGGCGGTTCTTTTCTTAATATTGCAGGTGGTTATTCCAGTAACCTAGTTAGACTCCATGCTGATACTTCCTTTGATAATACTTTAGCTGCAAATCCAAACGGTCCTATAAACTCAATTTCTGTTCAAGCAGATGGCTCAATTTATGTTGGTGGTTCATTTAGCAATATAGGACTAGCACCAATAAATGCAGCTGGTGACTTAGGTACGGGTACAGCATCTAATTTTGCACATATCGGAGGAAGCACTTCAGCGCTCGATCTCAATTTTACAGCTTATCCAAATGCTTCTGTAAACGCGGTTTTTGTTCAACCTAGCGATGGAAAGGTTTTAATTGGCGGATCTTTTAGTAGCGTAGGTACACAATCAGCTAGTAGGTTAGCTCGCTATAACTCTAATGGAACAATCGATACTGGGTTTAATTCAGGATTGAGTTCTTTAGCTTTAATTAAATCAGGAGCTGGCGCTGTTAATGCTATTATGATGCAACCTTCCGGACAGATTATAGTAGGAGGTACTTTAATAGCATCCGGCTCAACTAGCGGTTCCAATCTTGTAAGGTTAAACACTAATGGTACGATTGATAGTACATTTACGACTGTAGTAAATCAAACCGTGACTGGAATTTTACAGCAGTATAACGGAAAAATTATTATTTCTGGATCATTTACAAGTGTGAATGGGGTCGTTTGTGGTGGCGTCGCTCGTCTAAATTCAGATGGTACTTTAGATACCACGTTTAATGTAAGTTCGAACGGAACCGTTAATGCTATAGCTCAACAAATTAACGGTTCTGTAATACTTGGAGGTACTTTTACTTCAATAGGTGGCTTACCCCGAAACTATTTAGCACGGGTAAGTTCAACAGGAGTTGTTGACGCAACATTTAATCCAGGTGCTGACGGTGCTGTTACAGGACTAGCACTTGGATCTGATGGCAAATTAGTTGTAGTTGGCAATTTCTTAAATTTAGCAGGCCAACCACGCAATGGTTTTGGCCGCATAGCCCAAACTGGAGTGGTCCAACAGGGTATTGCGATATCAAACGATTTAAGCACTATTACTCTTGCTCGTAATGGTAACAGTCCTGCTTTAAATTCTTGCATATTCCAATGGTCTACAGACGGCCTCAATTGGACTACCATAGGTACGGCAAACGGAACTATTCCAGTAAGCACAACAGCAGCTACAATTCAGTCTTTAACTGGAGTACCGAATGCTTCTGAGTATTGGACATTATCAGGTGTAAATGTGCTGCCCAGTGCATCACAGTTCTACATTCAAGCTTTAGGAAGTGCTCAAACGTCGCAGGGTACCTCCTCTAGTTTATTAAGTTATCAGCAGCAGTTTTATTTATTATCGACTCCTCAATATGTGGGTCCTTCCTCAATAAACGCTGTGATCGGTCAATCTATATATTTAAATACCGATGCTGTTTATGGACCTACTAGCTATAATTTTACGAATTTACCTAATGGATTAAACTATAATTCAACAACAGGCATAATTAGTGGAATTCCAACTAAAGCAGGTAGTTATAGTGTTGGTTTAGCTCTTACAAATGCTACAGGAACGACAAATTACGTCATAGCTTTTAACGTATCGGCTTCAGCTCCAACTATTCCTACTGGTCCAGCTACACGTTTAGTCAACCTATCGTCACTTTCTTGCGTCACTACTCCAGTTACTGCAGGTTTCGTAGTCTCTGATCCTACAGGAACGGGTGCACCTAAGAATGTGTTAATACGTGGCATTGGACCTGCGCTTTGTAACTATGGTATTCCAAGTCCAATATTTAATACCACGTTAAACCTAGTCGATAGTTCAGGTAGAACTATAGCAACTAATTCTGGCTGGGATGGAAGTGCTACATTGTCTCAAATTTTTGCACAGGCGGGAGCTTTTCCGCTATCTGTAGGTAGTTTAGATAGTGCCATAGCGGTTTCATTAAAACCCGGTTCCTATACTGCATCTGTAACATCTAAAGATGGAACAACAGGTGATGCATTACTTGAAATCTACGATATAGACTTAAAGCCAACTAATATTCCGCAACGCTTAATTAATTTGTCCAGTATGGGTAACGTAAGTACTGGATTTCCGATTATTGGTGGATTTTCGATATTAGGCAATGCACCGAAGACGATTTTAATTCGTGGAGATGGCCCTACATTAACTGCATATGGTGCTACTTCGCCTTTAGCTGATCCAGTACTTAAATTATATCTTGGACAGACTGCTATAGCTTCTAATACGGGTTGGTCAAAACCAGTAACTATAAATTCATCATACCCAGGGTCTAGTGTTACAGCCATTTCTGCTGCTATCGCTAACTCAGGTGCTTTTGCACTACCCACAGGTAGTGCTGATAGTGCTATTCTCGTTACGTTACCACCTGGAACATACACAGCTCAAATCACAAGCGCGAGTGGGGGTAATGGGCAAGCTATGGTTGAAATTTATGAATTACCTAATGGTAATTAATTAGTCCAGTTATCACTTCTAAAAGGAACAGCAGGAAGTCCTGAACCGCTATAAAGATTAGCTTCAGGAGCGTTATGCCAAGCATAGCGCACTGCCACTGGATTGCTTACTTTGGGAGAGCGAACTACTACAGATTCTCCAGATATCAAAGCCTTTGCTGGATAGAATACATGATCTTCTCCTGCTATTTCAAAAGCTTGAAGAGGCTTACCGCCAGCTGTTAGTGCTAAATCGTGACCTGTAAAAGTAACTACTAGACTATCTGAACTAGCGGTCGCTGCTCGGAATGATGGGCCCGTATCGTCTACTGAAATTCCATATACTCTATTTTTAGCAAGCAATGCTAAACGACGACCTACCTCTTGCTTATTTCCAGGGTGAATATTCAAAGGGTCGCCTATGTCCAGCGTTACTGCTTGGCCCGTATTCGGAAGAGATAGTGTTTGGGTTTGAGCCTCTCTTAGATAAGCCCAAGTTTGATCAGTTCTATCTGAAGGAACTTTAAAATTAGACAACTGTACCCAGAAAAATGGTAGATCGTCTTGAGCAAAATGCTCACGCCAAGCAGTGATCATATCAGCAAATAAGCTATGATATTCTGATGCCCGTGATGCATTAGATTCTCCCTGATACCATAAAACACCACGAAGTCCGTAGGGAACTAGTGGATTGATCATACCGTTATAAAGGCATGTTGGATTTTCTTTAGGAAGTGGTGGGGCTTTTGGCTTCGGATTCTTCTTCAAGAATAAAGATTTCAATTTAGGTTTATTTGAAACAAGAGAAAAATCTTTCTCCCAAAGAGCTAATTTAGTTTTATACTCGGATAATCTATCGGGGTAAGAAATTTTTAGATCATTCCATCTTTTAGTAACAGTTTGGTAAAAAGGATTATTTTCTGAAGCCTCAGGACTCATCCATGATTCAACTTGGGTGCCTCCCCACGTACTGTTTATTATACCGATCGGAACATTAATACGCCTAAACAAATCACGAGCGAAAAAATATCCTACTGCAGTAAATTGACCTACTGTTTCAGGACTACATATACTCCAAGACGCAGTGGCAGTGTTTAAAGGAATATCTGCCATTTTCTTTGTAACTTTTAACTGCCTTATAAGCGGAAAATGAGCTGAAGATACTTCAACAGCTACATTGTTTAATTTAAAACTAATTGATTTAGGATCATAAATCATAAACTCCATATTAGATTGACCTGAGCAAAGCCAAACTTCGCCCACTACGATATCATGTAATGTAGTAGAATTTATGATACTTTTTATTGATGATATCTCTTCAATTTTAAGATCTAAACCTAAGGCGCTCGCAGGCTGTGCAGGAAGAGAGAGTGACCATTTACCATTTGCGTCTACTAATGCAGCTGCAGATGTACCATGAAATTCAGCTTTTACTTGATTACCAGGTAAGGCGTTCCCCCAAATTGTAATTGGTTTATCCCGTTGTAGAACTGCGTGGTCGGTAAAAGCTGGAGCTAGTACAAGATCGGCCTTAGCAGAAATTAAAAAATAGAGTGCTAGGCTTGATGCAATAAGGGTTTTTTTCATCAATTTAAATCTTTATACAATTAAGTTTAATATGCGAATTAGAAAATTATCTTATGCCTTTGTTTTTGAAGTCCTCTTCAAAAATGCATGTAAGTCTTCAGCAATCTTTTGTCCAAAACCGGGGACCTCTTTGATTTCATCAATAGAGGCATTTTTAAGTTTTTCAATATCTCCAAAGTGGGTTAGAATCGCTTTTCTACGAACTGCGCCTAATCCCATCATATCATCGAGGAGTGACTCTTTTATTTTTTGAGATCGCAATTCAGCATTGTAGGTATTTGCAAACCTATGGGCCTCATCCCTGATACGTTGCAGCAACTGAAGACCAGGATGAGAAAGAGGAAGGTTCAAAGGTGGTCTATCATCCGGAAAAATAATAGTCTCTTGTTTTTTCGCTAGGCCGATTAAAGTGGGAGGACTTAATTCTAATGATATAAAAGCCTTAAGTGCTGCTCCTATTTGACCTCGTCCTCCATCTATCACTACTAAACTAGGGAGTGGTTTATCTCCTTCTTTTAGCCTACGGTATCTACGGTAGACAACTTCTTCCATAGCTCTAAAGTCGTCATTCCCCACGAAGCTTTTTATCTGGAAGCGGCGATACTGGTCTTTATCAGGTTTACCTTTCACGAAATGTACCATCGATGCTACAACAAATGTTCCAGAGATATGCGAAATGTCGAAACACTCCATGGTCTTAGGAGGATCTTTCATACCCAGTGCCTCACTCAGCATACGCAGTGCTGTTTCACTTGCATTTATAACAGTAGGATCTGTATGAGCAAAATTCCTTGGTTTTTCCAAAGTTTTTTGCATAGCAAATATAACATCCCTTAATTCCGCTGCTTTTTCGAAAGCATTTTTAGAAGCTGCTAAAATCATTTCTGCTTTTAACGATTCTACCCATTCGTGTGATTTCCCCTCAAGAAAGCGACACGCCTCATTCACGCGATCTAAGTATACTTCATGGGTGACCTCATTTTCTAAACCATAAATATCTTTTCTTACGTCATCGTAAAGTTGCCAAGTATTATTAGGTAATTTCTTCGGCAGTGCATCACTTAATAAAATACCAAACTTACTACGCATTTGTGAAAGTGTTTTCCTTAGTAAACCGCTGTGAGGAAAAGGGCCAAAATATTTAGAACGATCATCTTTCTTGATACGAGTAAGCCTGAACTTTGGCATTTCTTCGGATAGGTCTATACGAACAAGAAGAAACCTTTTATCATCTATAAAATCAGTGTTATATCTAGGCTTCCATTGCTTGATTAATTTACTTTCAAGTAAAAGGGCTTCAGGTTCAGAATTAACTACTACAAAATCAAAATCTGAAATAAGGTCGATTAAGGCCTTAATTTTAGGTTGAGATACATAAGATCTAGACCTCTGGAAATATGTTGAAACTCTTTTTTTGAGATTTCTTGCTTTACCCACATATATAATCCTACCTAGGCGATCTTTCATAAGATATACGCCTGGTTGGCTTGTAAGGTGTCGCACCTTCTCTTTTAAATTTATCGGCTTATCGGACACAGAAGTAAAGTAGAGCTTTTAGCTCCAATTAACAATCAGTGAATAGTTTTAGCTAATTAGATTCTCGATTAGCTTTTTATAGATTTATCACTATACTATCGACTTAGTATGGATCAGTCTGAATCTAACATTCACACAACACCCCTGTCTGTAGCTAATGTACGTTATGAATTACTCACCCTAGGGGATGAGCTTCTTCTTGGACTAACTCAAAATGGTCATCTTACGTATATTGGCTCCCAGCTCGCTCGGCGTGGGGTCATGCTTAAAAGAAATGTTACGATAACTGATGATGCTAAAGTAATTGCGGAGCAATTTAAAGAGAGTTGGCTGAGATCAGACGTTGTTATTACGACTGGAGGTTTAGGACCCACTTGTGACGATAGAACACGAGAATCTGTGGCAGATGTTTTAGGACTTAAATTAGTTTTCGATAAACAAATCGAAAAAGCTATTCAAGAACGCTTTGTTTTATTTGGGCGTAAAATGACACCCAATAACCTTAAACAAGCTTACCGTTTTGACCGAGGAGAGGTATTATTTAATGCAAATGGAACGGCTCCAGGTTTGTGGGTAGAACAAGATGGTAAAGTATTGTGTATGTTACCTGGACCGCCAAATGAGCTTCAGCCTATGATGGTTGAGCAAGTTTTACCTCGACTAGCGAAACTCGGTTTACTTCTAGAAAAAGAATCCTACATACAGATTAGAACAGCGGGAGTGGGAGAATCGCTATTAGAAACAAAGCTGCAATCCATTTTTGATCCATTCGGTAACAAGCTAAGCGTAGCTTTCTGTGCGCATGCCGGTCAGGTAGATTGTAGATTAAGTTCACCCGATGGGCATTTAACATTTACTGAGTTAGAAAAAATAGCTCAAGAATGTGCGACTCTTTTAGGAGAAGATTTTATGTGCTTCGGGCATGATTCATTACCTAAGGTCTGTGCCGACTTACTTAGAGCTCAAGAAAAAACAATTGCAGTAGCGGAAAATGCGACGGGTGGTTTGTTAGCATGTGCCTTCACGGATTTGTCTGGATCTGCAAAATTTTTTGCTGGAAGTTGCGTATGTTATTCAAACGATTCTAAAATGCTAATGCTTGATGTACCTGAATGCATTTTACTACAGCATAGTGCTGTGAGTGCTGAAGCGGCTGTTGCTTTAGCCTCTGGGGCTGCTGAAAAGCTAGGAGCTGATTACGCTTTATCTACTACTGGTTTTACAGGTCCATGTGCAGGAGAAAAAGAGAATCCAATCGGAATGATTTATATTGGATTACACGCACCTCACGGTGTGTGGACTAAAAACATTAGTCATCCAGGTCCACGTAAAACAGTAGCAGTAAGAACAATTAATGGAGCTCTCGATTGGTTAAGACGAGAGCTTATCAGGTCGCATCTTGCTGCTGGAGACGCAGGGAGTATTACCGATGCAATGCAATAATTAATTAGATATTTAGCCAACCAATTTTCTAAAGGCAGCGAGGTATTTTTCGCGTGTTTTATTAATTACTTCTTCAGGAAGTTTTGGAGCAGGAGGTGTCTGATTCCATTTAATTGATAGAAGATGATCTCTGACAAATTGTTTATCGTAACTTGGCGGCGATATTCCTAAAGAATATCCATCCGCTGGCCAATATCGAGAAGAGTCAGGAGTTAGTACTTCATCTATTAAGAATAGATTTCCTTCGGCATCAGTTCCGAATTCAAATTTCGTATCTGCTAAAATCATTCCTGCTTTCTGGGTTTCTTGATGGCCTAGTTTATAAAGAGTAAGACTGATCTCTTTAACTTTAGAATAGAGCTCTTTTCCAATTATTTCTTCTCCTTGAATATCTGTAATTGGTTCGTCATGTTGTCCTTTCGGCGCTTTTGTTGTAGGAGTAAATAATGGCTCGGGAAGTTTCTCTGCTTGTTTAAGACCAGAGGGTAGAGTGATTCCACAAACAGTTCCGTTTTTTTGATAAGAACTCCAGCCGCTTCCAACGATATAACCACGAACGACACATTCTATAGTTAAAGGCTTTAATTTTTTTACTATCATACTACGTAATTGGAGATCACGATTAGTAATTCCTCGTTTTGCATATTCAGCTTCCTGATCAGGAAACAAATGGTTAGGAATAATATTCTTAGTTTTATCAAACCACCAAAGACTTAATTGAGTAAGAATAATACCTTTTCCAGGTATACCATCAGGTAAGATTACGTCGAACGCAGAAAGTCTATCTGATGCGCTTAGAAGTAGGGCATCTCCAAGATCAAATATATCTCTTACTTTACCCGAACCAATCTTAGGGAAAGAGACATTATCAATACTAGTAATAGCATTTTTTGGTAGTGAGGACGCGAGTTGAGTGGTATTCATGTAGAATTACTATAAAATCATTCAATTACTGAAATATTAGGAAGCCTAAAGTTTGCTAATATAAATTGATTTAGTAATTTATGCCTAAATATTATCGCAAGGTAAGATTTTATTGTAGTCCCTATCGTCTAGCCCGGTTAGGACACTACCTTCTCAAGGTGGAAACTGGGGTTCGAATCCCTGTGGGGACGCCAATGTAATAGGTTATTCATTTTAAATGAACAACTTATGCATTTTTTAAAATACTTTAGTTTTCGTGAATATCTAAACCTTTGACTCAAACCAACGCCGATAACTTGAAACAGTAGAGCGGTGTAGATAAACCTTCTACGATAACTTATAAAAGAAGCCTATTTTTCATCTACCTAACGCGATATTGATAAGTAATTCTAAAGGGTAATTTGTTAAATACACATAGATTATAAAATCTTAGAAAATGAGATTAAATACATATTTTATACCCAAACTTTCATATTATTTTTGTGAGTAGTTTTAAACCTATAAACTTAGATTAATATTTCTTGGGAAAAAATCGTTTAGCGATGGGTAAATTAAATATATAAAACACGCCTATAGTTAAATACGTATAAGTATTTTATGTTTATAAGTGTTGATGATTTAGTTAATAGTAATTCAAAGAATCTGGCTGGTATGTTGAGTTAGTATAAGACAAAATCAATTTATGCAAAAGATACGCCTTTTATTAGTACTATGCTTTAGTGTGTTACTGGGCAACGTACTTTCTGCGGGAAATACCGAAATGCGTAGTACTAATCTACCTAAAATTTCTGGTGAGAGTCTTATAGACCGTACTAATAAATCAATTCATTGGTACCGCGAAGTGCAGTCAGGAAACCAGTGGGTGAGTGAACCTAGCGATATATACTATTGGAATACGCAGCATTTACTTTCTAATCAAATCTTACAGACAGCCTTTGCTTCAATTACTGCGGAATTAAGTTTTGTTGAAGTAGTTCCAATATCTACATCAAAAACTAATTTAGCAGCTTCATTAGAAAGTGAACATTTAGGCCAACTAACAGCTGATCGAGCTGCTAAAATTGATCAATTAAAGCAGCAAATAAAGACGTATGATTCAGAAATACGTAATGAGAACAACTCTGATACAAAGACGAATTTAATTTCTCGTCGTTCAGCGCTACAAACACAGTTAATTTTTCTCGAAAGACTCAAAGCCGCATTACAAAAAACAGGAGGACTTTTAAAAGTACCTGGTGATGCACTCGATAGTACTACTTTGGCTGGACAATTAGAGGGCTTACAACAATCGATTGCCGATGAACTTATATCTAATGGATCAAGTGCAAATATAGAGACTGCTAAAATCAGAGATTTAGATTCTGGGGGATTATTCTCTAGAGCCGAAGGGCTCTTTTCATTAGCCAGAGATATTCGTGGTATAGATGGCCTTATATCCGCAACAACACAATTTCAAAAGGAGTTAGCAAAATCTGAGGCTCCTATGAGAGCTTGTTTAAAAACGATTTTGCAACATGGGGATGACGTTAGTAATGCAATGCAAGGACAGGACCTAAAAAATTTAACTGATGCTCAACGTGATTCAGAAAAGCTAGCAGCTGATTTTGAAAAAATCTGGCTTGCACTGCAGCCTCAACAAGAAGCTTTATTACTTATCGAACGCAGTAAACATAACTTACAATTATGGCATGATGCAATTCTGCATCACGAAGCAGAACTTGCTCGTTCGCTTTTGATAAAAATCATAACGCTCGTATCAATTATTGTTATAATTTTATTACTGTCTGAATTCTGGAGACGAGTTACCTTTAATTATGTTAATGATGATCGTAGACGTAGGCAGTTTCTTTTTATACGTAAACTCGTCGTCAGCATTTTACTTGGAGTTATTATTATAACAAGTTTTGTAAGTAACCTATCATCACTAGCTGCTTTTACTGGGTTGCTTACAGTTGCAATAGCTTTAGCGCTTCAAACTATTCTCCTGTCTATTGCAGCTTATTTTTTCATTATAGGTAAACATGGTTTAAAAGTTGGAGATCGAATTACTGCAGCGGGAGCACTAGGTGAAATTGTAGATATAGGATTAGTACGATTTTATCTCAAAGAACTTAGTGGTACAGCGCCTGATCTTCATCCAACAGGGCGTATAGTTACCTATCCAAATTCAATCATTTTTCAGCCGGTTCCTCTTTATAAGCAAATGGCCAATACGGCTTTAATTTGGCATGAGCTTATAGTTAATGTCAGGATCGATGCTGATATAGTTTTTGTTAAAGAAAAAACACTTAGCTTGGTAAATACAGCATATGAAGAATATCATAAACTCTTAGAGATTCATACCACTCAGGGTGACTGGATATTAGGACTTAAAGTAGAAGCTCCTTCACCTTATTTACTCACGCGTAAAAAAAATAAAAATAACGATGTTGTTGTATTATTTCCAGTAAACTTAATGCATGAGAATCAAATTGATCAGGTCGTAATTAAAGCTGTCCAAACAGCTGTGGCTAAAGATGAAGCTTTTAAAAAAGCAATAGATGGAACACCTTACGTAGGAATTCACTCTGAATTTTAATGAGAAATCTACTTTATCTAGCCCTTGGTCTTTTTCTTTTTCATACGGCTCTAGCCAGCCAAACAAAAGTATTAAAAGATATTGCTTATGTTAATACTCCTTCAGAGTCGCAGTATTTGGATGTATGTCCAGTGCACTCTCCAGGATTACATCCTATAGCTATATTAATTCATGGCGGTGGTTGGTCTACCGGAGATAAATCAGGAAGTAATCATCCTGGAGATGGTGCAGACATTACACCTTTATTTAAGCCACTAACTGATGCGGGTTTTGTTTGGTTCTCATTAAATTATAGATTAGCGCCTAAAAACCGCTGGCCTGTTTGTTATGATGATATTAAATCTGCGTTAGCCTGGGTTAAATTACATGCCTCAGACTACGGTGGGGACGTTAATCATATTACACTTATTGGCCACTCTGCAGGAGGACATCTGGCTTTTTTAATCGCTACGGAAAAAGATCCGGCCTTACGTGTAGAGTCTATAGTAGGCTGTGCTCCAGTTACTGATTTTGTTTATGAGTTGCCTATTCGTAAACGCATTAGTCCTTCATTGCAAATGCTACATGGAGTTTCACAAGACATCACTCAACGTACCACAGAAATTTTAAGAGAAACTTCACCTATAAATTTTGTACACAGTGCAATGAGTCCAATTTTAATCATTCATGGCCAGGAAGATAAAACAGTGCCCATACAAGAATCGATTAATTTTCAAACTAAAGTAAAAGATTTTAAAGGAGTTTGTGACATAATAGAAATTTCAGGAGCTCCTCATCGCTTACTTTCTTATGCAGACCATGATGTCTTATGGACAAGTAAGATGGTTACTTGGATTTTAGCGCACCAAATAATAGTGCGGTGAGTCGAATTAAGCTAACTGACGACTTAGGCGTGATTTGTATTTACGCCCCAATTCACGGTTATGCTCAATAGCACCAGGAATATTTTGGCTTTTTAAAACGGGTAGAGAATGACCATGTGCTTTAAGCCAATCCATAGATTCTAACATAAGCCAATTAAGAACAGAACATCCTATAAATGTACTCGTTGGTCCACCTTTGACTTCACCATTAAGATCTACAATCGCGTCTCCAATTACCCCTCCGTTATCGAGAATGTAATCTGCAACTTCGTAAAGACGTTTACCGCTTTTATGCTGAGAGGGTGTCGCTTCAGACATTGCCATACACGTTAGAGCTACAACCGTGAGCCCTTTAGCTTTAGCGTACAAAGCAACATCTATAGGGGATCCGTTTTTACCTGAATTAGAAATAACGATAATAACTTCTCCTTTACGCAGTTCATATTGGCGATCGTAACGCTCTATTAACCGCGTTCCATAGTCTGGGAGATTCTCAATAAATCCGGCAGTTGGATCCATTACACCAGTTACGCAAACCAACCCTCCTGCACGGCCTATTATCTCGCGTGATATAAGCTCGCTATGCCCGCTACCAAAGGTGTGAACAACATTACCTTCAGAAATACTAGCACCAATTAATGGAGCTATTTTAGTAATTACAGGCTGATTTTTTTGACGCGCTAGCGTAAGTAGGTTATTCGCTTTATCAAAATAGGATTCAGAAAGTGATGACATAAGTTATGAAGTAATGTGATCTTATACAGACTAAACATCAATCCTAAGCCGTTAACTACTAAGTAGTAATTCTTACGGCTCGACTTAGAGGCGTCCTAGGATTTCCTTATGTACCGTATACCTATGGCTCTTCCCATTGAACGTCCTGCACTCATCCTTGCTGATAAGTGGAAAGAATATCAGATTTTGGAATCTGGTGATGGTATGAAACAAGAGAAATGGGGGCCGTACTCTTTGGTTAGGCCTGATCCACAGATTATTTGGCCAAAATCAGGAGCAAAATTAGGATCGGGAATTTCTAAAGACGCATGGTCAAAATGGGACGGCTTTTACCACCGTAGTCAAACGGGTGGTGGAGAATGGGAATATAAAAGAATGCTACCTGAACATTGGGAGCTAAGGTACGATTCTTTAGGATTAAAATTTAAGATTAAACCTACTTCTTTTAAGCATACAGGACTTTTCCCTGAGCAGGCTGTAAATTGGGAGTGGTTCTCTTCTCTTATTAAGAAAGCCAAGAAAGAGGGTAGAGAAGTTTCAGTTTTAAATTTATTTGGTTATACAGGGGCTGCTACATGCGCAGCTGCAAAAGCCGGAGCACATGTATGCCATGTGGATGCAGCTGAGGGTATGGTAAAATGGTGTAAAGAAAATGCCTCCTTAAGCGGACTTTCGGACGCACCTATTCGTTACATAGTAGATGATTGTCTTAAATTTGTGAGACGTGAACAGAAAAGGGGTAAGTTCTATGATGCAATTATCATGGACCCACCCACCTATGGACGAGGGGCAGCTGGAGAAATGTGGAAACTCGAAGACAGCCTTTGGCCACTCCTAGAGGAATGTAGAAATATTCTTACACCTAAGCCTCTCTTCTTTCTATTAAATGCTTATACTGCACGGTTATCGCCAACAGTCGTAGCTAATTTACTAGGTGAACTTTTTCTTGGACGCGCAGGCTCCATCTGTGCTGGAGAAGTAGGCATACCAATCCAGAAAGACGGTAAGGTGCTTCCCTGCGGCATTTATGGCCGCTGGGAAGTTTAACAAAACAGATCGATTAAGCGATCTGGGGCACTACATATGCACCGCGGTAAGCTCGCTTTAGCATAGCATCCGCATCAGGGTTATCAATAAATGCTTCTTTAGCATTATCTATTGCAAGAGGTATGCCTAAGGATAACGGAGTTTCTTTAAGATGTACTTCGTTTAATTTGAGATGCTGAGCCATTCGTCCAAAAGCTTCTGTAAGAGATGGATTTGAATTTATAGTTTCACGTATATCTTTACTACTCGCGTGTTGGCCTAGGCGGTGGGATATATTGCCTAAATGACATAGAGCACTTGATGTGTGGCCTTCTGCTACAGGACCGTATTGGTCTTCAGTCTTACGACTTTTCACTACATCAATAAAATTTTGCATATGCCTATCCACGCCTTTGAAGTGTTTTACCGCTTTGCCTGACAAATCATATGCAGTAGCCATGAAATAATCTTTTGTGACTAAATATCCACCTTCACAATCAATAACGTTTCCTATGGATACGCCTTTATATTTATCCATCAGTGAAGCTCTTGCTTCAGCCGCTTCAGCACTACCAGAGTCATCTTTACTAACGGATGTGACCTTTTTGCCAGGAAGTCCTCTAACCTCAAATACAAGTGGTGCAGTAGCATAATCATGCATCACCACTTGAGTATTAGGTGTATCGCCATCATCGATATAGCCTACGCGTCCACCTACACTGAGCGTATGACGAGGTAAACCAGATTCACCTAAGAACCAACGTGCTATGTCCATTTGATGGATACCTTGATTACCAACGTCTCCGTTACCGGTTTCGTAATGCCAGTGCCAATCATAATGTAGACGTTTACGATGCAGCTCTTCAAGGGCAGCAGGTCCTGACCATAAGTCATAGTTAACTGATTTTGGTAAAGGTTGAGCACCAGTTGTTTTTCCTATGCTGCCGCGGTATTTATAACAAAAGCCACGAGCTACCGTTATCTTACCAAGATTGCCAGCTTGAATCCATTTAACCGCCTCACGTAATCCTTCACCTGAACGTATTTGAGTACCCGCTTGAACAATACGATTATATTTAGCTGCAGCACTTACTAATTGTCTACCTTCCCAAATGTTATGAGAAACAGGTTTCTCGACATAAACATCTTTGCCTGCCTCACATGCCCAAATAGCTGCAAGTGAATGCCAGTGATTTGGCATAGCAATCGTTACTGCGTCAACTTCTGGAGAGTTAAATAGCTCTCTCAAATCTGAATACCCTTTAACACTAGAATCTAGTGATGCTAGGGTGTGAGCTAAAACTGCAGAATCCGCATCACATACTGCAACGAGCCGCACTCCATTTGCCTTCTTGATGCTATCAATATGACTTTTTCCGCGGCCATTTAAACCAATGACAGCAATGCGGACATCACTATTAGCTTGGGTAACTTGGCCCCAGCTTTTTGCTGAGAGTACTAGCCCTGCAGATGCAAAGGCAGAGGTTTTGAGGAATGTACGCCTGGTTGTGAGGTTCATAGGTTTTTAATATAATGGGTATATTGGTCTGCAACATGAGCTTCTTGCTCGTCGCCTAAGTGAAAAAAGAATCTATAATTTAATGTAAGACTTGCTCCTGCTGGGATGGTTAGATCTCCCGCATGAACATCTTTTAGATTTTCATAGTCATGTTTTCCAAACGGATTTGCTCCAAATAGACCGTAGTCTCGAGCCATCCAATACGTTGGGTGTTTGTAATTAGTGGGTGAATCGAAAATAGCTACTCCGTAAGTCACGCCGTTATGGTTTGCATGATAGTCACACCAGTCGGAACGGGTACCCCAGGCCTTTTGATCTCTTATACCTGTAGCAGTCACGATATGGCCTTCTCCTCCTAGCATAACTCCTTTAACCTTATGCTGCATAGTCATCCACTCTGCTAAACGTATAGCCATAGTTCCATCTTTATTGTCTCCCATAGTCAGAGCCTTGTCTGCAGGAGCATGTAGCGTAACGGATACATCTATAAAGCGACCTGAAGAGGTAGCAGAAAAAGTGAGTGTACGATCATCTGTACAAATGAGAGTACCACTTGGATCTACCCAACGGTCATGTGCAGTTAAACTATTTTCAGAAATTTGAGGGCTTCCCTCTTGAATAATCTTACCCTTCTTACTTGGAGATTTACCTGCATCACCATTTCCCTCATTCCAAAAATCTACCCCATTAACAATACTATGAGCAAACCAAAGTGATCTATGCCAAGGATGGTCATGCTCTTCATCGGTCGCTGATTTCATGGGATAATCACGTGTCATTGATGTACCATCAGCTTGTAATATAGGATAACAAAACGGTTTATCGGCTTGGCTATAGTTATATGCCGTAAAGAGTTTACCATCTACTTCAACACGAACACTCCCATTTAAGTCAGCTAATTTTACAGGTAGTGATTGCGCTAAAGCTGAGTGGTTCCCTAGGAAGACAAGGCTCGTTAAAAATAGACACAATACCGTTTGGCGTAAGGGGTAGTACACAGAAAATAAATTTAACGATTTTAATAATTATTCAACATCAAACGCGCTTCGGACAGTCAAGTTCCGCATAAGCGATCACCAAAGTCTCCTAATCCAGGAAGTATATAATTTTGAGAATTTAATCCTCGGTCTAATACGGCTGTAAAAATAGTAACATCAGGATGATTTTTACGTAAGACGTTACAGCCTTCGGGTGCTGCTATAATGCACACGAAATAAGGTTTTTTTGCTCCTTTATCTTTTAGTAAACTCAACGCATGTGAGGCTGATCCGCCTGTAGCTAGCATGGGATCAATCGCAAAAACCTCGCTTGCATCAAGCGGGGGCAACTTAGAGTAATAACTGCGAGCTTGAGCTGTCTTGTCATCCCGTTCTAGACCAATGTACCCTATACTAGCTTCTGGATATAAATCTATGAAAGGCTGTGCCATAGATAGACCTGCTCGTAAAATAGGAACGATAACCAGAGGCTTCTGCTTTAAAGCATAGCCTGAGTGTTTTTCAAGTGGAGTGTTTATCAATTTAGGCTCGGTTATAAGATGCCGAGTTGCTTCAATGACTAAGAGGGTGGTAATTTTCGAGGCTAAAAGTCTAAATAAGTGAGGCTGAGTTTCAGTATCCCTTAATTGAGTTATTATGTGACTCGCAAGGGGATGATTGAGCACATGCAAATGACCGTCTAATGCAGACGTAGTTGTAGAAGAAAGCTCTGAATTCATAAGAGATCTTTTTGAACTTTATGCTCAAGAAAGTGCTCAAATTCATGCATTAATTCTTTTTGGTTACCGCTTATGCCTGGCATGATGCTTAACCAAGCATAGACCTCCTCGCGCAGATATTTTGGCATAACTGGTTTCAGACTGCTCGCCTTGTCGAGCGCTCTTACGCAGGCATTTGCTATCTGATCACACATACGCTGAGCGTCAGCAGAACTGTGCTGTCCCGCTAAACGAATTACTTCGTCCAATTTTTTATGCTTGGATTTCATAATTGTTTTATAGGTTTTAAGACCGTCTATTAAAACACGTACAGATCTCGGATAGTAACTTGCCATTAAACTCCAAGGATCAGAACCATCTCCAGCAGAACGTAAGTCGCTACGGAATATTACTGCTGGTATGTCAGCAAATTTAGCATACATGAATTCTACTGCTGTAGCTGGTTCGATGGATGCTCCATCAAATGAGAATAAAGCAAGATCACACGATATGAGTGTTCGAATCGTTTGGTCTCTAATAGCACGGGAGCGCGTACTCGAGGGTTCAACATCTTGAGGGAGTATACACAAGTACTTACCTTGTGATCTTTCATAAATAGCCTCTGCCAAGTATGCATTACCAATTAATGGATTAACGCTATAAAGTTCACTTGCGAAATAAACAGTCTTTTGCTGGCGCTTCTTTATATCCCTTTTCATTGAAAAAAAATAATCTTATTCAACATAAGGCTCAATTTAAAACAATCAATCGAGCGGATTTAATGTAAGGAAGTGTTCTGCTTGATTGGGAAGAAATGCAGTAGGTTTACCTTTTACCCATGCTTCATGGCCTGCTAAATAAAATGCAGATAGTGGATGGCCACACTGGCCTCCAGGCATCTCAAATATACCTTGATCTTCGTGACCGGGAGAAACGGAGAAACGCTCACTCGCACCGTTCATAGTTCCTTGAAAACGTGGCATGTCATCTCCCCCAGCTATTTGCTCTTCAGGAAAGTTAAGGTAACTGGTTATAAATGAAGGCAGTAGCTTGCTAAAAGGATGCTTAGCTTGGAGTGTATTCAATTTACCCCAAGTAGATTCCTTAGGTTTAAGATGAGCTTTTTTTATAGAAGCTAGGACATCCCCTACACTCATACCTAATAGATTTTCCCAGGACGTATAGCTAGACGCCAATAAGTGCATCGGCTTCTTTTGGATAATTGTCCAAAGCGTATTTTCTGAAACAATGCGATTATACTGAAAATCAGAGTAACTTTCTACACAAGGTGCAAAGAGAGGAGTAAACACTCTGTTCCATGTAGCTAAGCGAAATTCTCTTACTAATCGATAAGCAGTAGAATCTACATCAGCTTTTAAGTCGCCTGAAATTACAGCTTCATAGAGTTGATCTAGTTCGCTTCCTTTTTCGTGGTGCATCGCCTCTATTGTATTTAAAAAGAGAGGCCTCCATTTATTTAGAATAAGCGCCCTATCATCAAGTTGTATAGCAAGAAGGTCCAAGGGTACGACTCCTTTGGGTTTATTAGCTACGAGTGCTTTAAGATCATCTCTTATTTGTGCGGCACGCGCTGGTCTTGCATATCCTGCATCGCCAAGCAACTTGAGGGCATTACCTCCGAGCACACGCTGATTTGCTGTCCAAAGATAAGATACGTCTTTAGGACTCCAAACAGGAGTATCTTCTGAACTTAAAAAGCCGTCCCAGTGTCTGTCTCCATATACCCAGGGAACAGTGAGACGCCCATCAAAACCAATTCTCTTCGGAATTTTACCAGCGATAGTCCAAGCAATTTTACCCGTACTGTCGCCTATAATAATATTTTGAACGGGGATACCTGCTTTGTGCGCTACAAGAATCGCTTCATCTGTATTATTTACATTTTCCATACCCAATAAGGAAAAGTTAAATGCCTCATGCATATGGCCGCTCCAATGTATTGCGAGCAGTCTTCCATCTGGATCCTTTCCAATAATTGGACCCCAAATCGTCCAGTCTGTCGTCATCTTTACAGGGTCTGCACCTTTTACATTAATACTAGCTTCGTGATGCGTTATTTTAAGCAGTCCTGTTTTTCCAGGACCGTGGTAGTAATCATCATCTTCTCCTCGTGCGATTGGAACCATATCAGCTGTATCAACACAAGCATTTGTAAAACCCCAAGCCACATGGCCATTGCTACCAGCTATAATTAAAGGGGTTCCTGCTAATGTAACGCCAGTTACGTGTTTATCGTTTAAAATAAATGAAGCACGGTACCAGCGTCCAGGTACAGAGATTTCCAAATGCATATCATTAGCTATCAGTGCAGAGCCTGTTACAGTATGTTTGCCTGATACTGCCATAGAGTTAGAGCCGGGCATCATGCTTCCGTCGTTAATAGACGAATTTAGAGCTACTTCTTTTGCATCTCTTATATTAATTACATCTGGTCCTGCAATATCGGGGGATTGACCCAAACTGCCATCTAAAGCTGCATCATCAGGTGTAAGTAATGATCCTAGAAAAGTAAGACTTTTTCTCCCGTATGTATCATGTAAGGTGACTAAACTTTGTTCATACTTATTTTGATCATCTTGAAGCGTTATTAACATAGCTGCTGCTACTAAGACACAGTCTTCTTCTTTCCAGGGAGCGGGGGTCATTCCTATAACGGAGTATTCAAACGGTTTATTTTTTAGAGCAGATAGACCTGCATTTACACCCGCAGTATATGCTTCAACTACATCTCGCTCCTCTTTAGATGCGTCATTGAGTACTTGTTTTGCTGTTAACCTAAATTCATTTCTGCGTGCTGCTTTATCTATGGGTAGTGCACGTTTTCCAAAAAGTTCAGAAAGTTCACCCGCGGCTCGTCTTCGCGTAAGGTCCATTTGGAAAAAACGATCCTGTGCATGTACGAATCCTAGAGCACGCGCTATGTCGGTACGCGTTTTACCTTTAATTGTCGGTACACCTAAATTATCTCTCTCCACACTTACTTGAGCTGACAGCCCTGATACCAAGCACGATCCATCAATTTGAGGCAGGCTTAATTTAAGCTGCTGGTATATCCAGAAAGAGGCACCAGCTGCTAGGAAAGCTAAAACAATTAGACCACGTAACGACCAGCTTAAAATAAGTTTCACAGAGAACCTTTTCAGTTAAAGTTATAGACCGAACTGTCGGCGAATTGTCGCTACGTTGCTGTCAACAGGCAATGCTGCATCTAGAGTAATTATACCTTGAGGCTCCTCAAGTGCTGCAATCTGTGAATCTAAAAGAGATTCCTTCATGAAGTGATTTTGCCTTGCCTTAAGACGACTTCTAAGAAGATCACTATTCGCTTTTAGATAAACAAGCCTAACGCATGCCTTGTCAGGAACTAGTGTATCGCGGTAATTTTGTTTTAACGCAGAACACGTTAAAACATAGGGTGTATTATTATGTAGACTTTCGTTAACATGCTCTCGTATCGCTTTTAACCAAGGTGCGCGATCTTCCTCATTCAATGCGATTCCTGAAGCCATCTTCTTAATATTAAGGTCCGAGTGAAATTCATCGGCATCCTTGAACTTCCAGTTCAAGGTATCGGCGAGAGCTTTGCCAACAGTTGTTTTACCGCATCCTGCTACTCCCATTATAATAACTACAGTAGGATTTTTTAATTCCCATGCTAGTGATAGGTTGGGATTACGCCCTTCATCAAAGTCCAGAAAATCAAACATCGTTTCTATAGGATTTCCTTCAAGATGAGAATCAAGGATTCGTGTTTTTAGAATCGAAGAGCGGCTATCTCTCCAACCAAGCTTTAGCATAAAAGCATTCCAGTGCTCACATTCTTCATCGCTTCGTGCTATACCATGCGTGTGCGTCCAATTAAGGACGGATAGATCATCCTTATTTATTCTAGCTTGTTCTTGAAGCTGAGCGAACGAAACTCCTAAGAAGCGGCAACAACGCGCATCAAACATTAGAGGCTTACTATCGCCGAGATTTGCTTGAAATTCCGCAGGCAATTCTCCTACAGCGTGAAGTCTTAGTTTATCCATCATTCTGCCAAAATAGACTAAACGACCTACTTTGATGTAAGGACTACGAATTCCGGGAACGAAAGCCATAAGATTTAGATGTGTTATTCTTTCCAGATATATAAAGCAGTTACCCACGAGGCGAATGCAAGGGTTGGGGCAATTATCCACCAAGCACTAAATGAAATTTTGTAGTGCGAAACAGCCCACCAAACAAATGCACATTTAAAGAAAATTAAGATCCAACATATGATCATTATACTAATAGTACGTTTACTATGGGGGATGTTTTCTTTTATATTTATCTCTTTTATAAAAGAATGGCTATAATCCCTATTCGATGAGGGTGAGTTTAATTTATTAAAATTAGGAAACATAACGTTAGGTAATAATTAATTACGTTTAGTTGTGAGTGCCAATTCATTCAAATATGCTGCTGCACCAGAATGAATGACATGACTGAGTTCTTCTTCAGCCATTCTCCATTTCCAATTGCCCTCGGATGTACCTGGCTTGTTTAAACGTGCCTTAGAATCTAAGTTCAGTACATCTTGCATGGGAATAATTACCAAATTACTTACGCTGGTGTATGCCAAACGAATTAAATCCCAAGCAATGTCATTTCCAGAAATTTTCAAGTAACGTCTTACGTGGTCCCGAGTAGATTCATTTGTCGTGTGATACCACCCTTGAGTAGTGTCGTTATCATGAGTGCCTGTATAAATAACTTCGTTAGCCGATAAATTATGAGGAAGGTACAAATTAGTTTCATCTCCCCCGAAAGCAAATTGAAGCACACCCATTCCTGGTAGACCTGTTGCCTCTCTAAGCTCTACTACACTTGGTGTAAGTAACCCTAGATCCTCAGCGATAATTTTCGCTTTAGGTAATGCTTTTTTAATTGCTTTAAATAAATCTAAGCCAGGTGCTTTTTTCCATTCCCCCTTTTTAGCGTTGATAGCAGGTAGCGGTATTCTCCAGAAAGCGTCAAAACCTCGGAAGTGATCAATTCGAATAATGTCATACATTTCAAATGCGGCTTTTAAACGATCTATCCACCAGCTAAAATTTTGTTTTGTGTGATTTTCCCACCTATACAAAGGATTACCCCAGAGTTGGCCATCGGAAGAAAAATAATCGGGAGGCACACCTGCTACGGCAGTAGGAAGTCCTGTTTTAATATCGAGTTCAAAAAGTTCTGGTTGTGACCATACATCTGCAGAATCTCCAGCAACAAAAATTGGAATATCTCCAATTATTGAAACATCATTTTCACTAGCATATTTTTTTAAATGCCCCCATTGAGCAAAGAAAACATACTGGTAAAACTGATGGGCTTCAATTTCGCGTGAAAGTGTTTTAACTTCCTGAGATGTTTTAGCTATTTTGAAGTCTCTTAGATGGTTCGGCCACTGTGTCCAAGCTTTACCCCCTTGTGCATCTTTGAGTGCCTGAAATAAGGAATAAGCAGTAAGCCAGTAGGACTGACTTTTACAAAAAGCAACAAACGTCTGTTTTCCAAATTTTAAATTACGTGTTTGGGTAAAACGATCGTAAGCAACTTTAAGCAGCTGCCATTTTTCATGATAGATAGAACCAAAATCTATTTCTTTTTTAGGTAAATTTTTAATAGCCGTCAGTTCATGTGCTTTAAGAAGCCCTTTATCTGCCAAGGCGCCTAGATCAATTAAGTAGGGATTTCCAGCAAAAGCTGAAAAGCATTGATAGGGAGAGTCGCCATATCCCGTTGGACCCAGAGGACACATTTGCCATTGTTTTATTGCGGATGCTTTTAAGAAATCAACAAACCTATACGCTTGGATATCAAATGTACCAATTCCTTGGTTTCCTGGTAAAGAGGTGGGATGGAGTAGAACTCCTGCACTGCGTTTGTTTAACCAATTGAAAAGTGGCTTTTGCATAGTGTAAATTAGCTCAGCTTCAATTGGGCCATTTAATAGTAATCATCAAATGAGGTTTATTTACAATTGGAACAAAAGAGTGCTTACTTTAGTCATAAATTATTAAGATGATTTACTTAAAGAAGATAGGCTTAAGTTTGTTACTCCTTTCTGCTTTTAATGGTTGTTATAACATAGCTATCCCTCCAAAGACGCATGGCCACGTTGAAGTCGTTTTTGAAAATCCAGATCACTTTACAGATATTAAAGATTCGGCTCTCCCAACAGAAAAAGGGCAGTTAGAAATCATAAATAATCTTAAAGAATTCATTATTAATGAAGTAAATCCATATATTAATGATAATCAAAAACTTACGATTATTTTTACTGATATTGACTTAGCGGGTGATTTTGAGACTTGGAGAGGACCCGAATGGGATAATGTACGTATCGTTAAGAGCATTTATCCTCCCCACTTATGTTTCTCATGGCAAATCGTAGATTCTGCTGGTTTGGTAGTAAAAAAGGGAACCGAAGATATCAGGGATCTCGCTTTTGATATGAGAGTTACGTTAGATAAGTCAGATTCACTGCATATTGAAAAAGACATGCTAAAAGATTGGATTTTTTATCATCTCAAATAGTTAAAGCTTACTTTTAATAAGGGTATAATAGTCCTAATATTATAGAGTATTACTTATTAGCTTCATAAACCCTTCTTGGTTAATAACCTTGATTTAACCCTCTTATTCTGAGACAGTATATTTCTCGTTAGAGATAGCGTTTAGATGACAGTGTCTGGTGATTCGTTGGCTGAGCAGGTCGCTTAAGTGATGATTTCGAAACCCAAAAGTGGGAACGGACTGGCAGATGACGGTTTGCTCTACGAAA
>Ga0304728_1000055_pt1 | contig 85882 bp, 71 predicted proteins | sample C_130625_MF_Meta_FD_190476 | JGI IMG/M metagenome (GOLD analysis project Ga0304728, IMG submission 190476) | Freshwater microbial communities from Lake Croche, Canada to study carbon cycling - C_130625_MF_MetaG (v2) (version 2) | ecosystem: Environmental > Aquatic > Freshwater > Lake | place... | reverse complement strand
AAACATTGAAAAAAATATTAATAATATTAAATGTTTAATAATTGGAATTATTTTAAAATAAATATTTAAACAAATCGCAATGTCTTTTGTATATTCTAAGAATTTTCACTTTACGCAATTGAAGTAGTCCCCTATGGTGCTGGTGTATTATTAGGTATGAGCGCTGTACCTCCAATCATATCTGTCCATATAGATCCATTAAATACTTGCATCTGTCCATTTGTACCACAATCAATGCACCAAACAGTTAATCCTGCAACAGGTGATACAATAGAATTTTTTTGATCGTATGTCATTCTGGGAGGTAAAAAGCCCTTTGTCGTTGAATTTCCTTCTAATACTGCTGAACTAGTTATTGTAGTATTACCAACTATTAAATTACCAGTAATAGAGGATGTACCAGCACTACCAATGGTAATCGATCCACTAGTTTGTACATTTGTTATGCTTGTATTTCCTAATTGGATGGTGTTACTAGCATTTACAATTGCACCATTCCCAATAGCAGTTGCATTGGATAAATTATTAGATGCAACATCTGCAGCATTCCCAATAAATGTATTATTGTTGCCAGATGTCAAGTTGTAGCCAGCACTTTTACCTAGTGCTGTGTTATTTGTTCCAGTATTGAAGTTTAATGTTTGATCCCCAATTGCTATGTTATGACTTCCGATAACATTATTACGAAGAGAATATCGGCCAATTCCAATATTATAAGAACCTGTGGTATCGCTAGGAAGTGCAAAATACCCAAATGCTATGTTATAATTTCCTGAAGTGTTATAATTTAATGAGAAAGACCCCAATGCTATGTTATTAATACCTGTGGTATTGAAATTAAGTGCATTATTCGCAATTGCAATATTTTGAAAACCATTTTGGTTATTATAAAGTGCTTGGTATCCTACTGCCACATTCAAAGATCCATCATTATTTTTTTGAAGTGCACTAACCCCAACTGCTATATTTCTTTGTCCTGTGGTGTTACTCAAAAGTGCACTAGCCCCAACTGCAGTATTATAATATGCATTATTTGCGTTAAGTGCATTAATACCAATGGCTGTATTAGAACCTCCAGTGGTATTTGAATAAAGCGCAGAATTACCTATTGCTGTGTTGTTAACGCCTGTTATATTTGAATAAAGCGCATTATTACCATTTGCTGTATTATAACTTCCTGTTGTATTTGAATAAAGCGCATTATTACCATTTGCTGTATTATAACTTCCTGTTGAATTAAAAAAAAGTGCTCTATACCCATTTGCACTATTTAAAAATCCTGTAGTGTTGTTGTAAAGTGTACTTTCACCAATAGCAGTGTTAAGATTTCCTGTGGTATTATTGACAAGTGTATTATAACCAATTGCTGTATTAGAATTTCCTGTGGTATTATTATAAAGGGCTCCACTACCATTTGCTGTGTTATATGCTCCTTGGGTGTTTGAATAAAGTGCATTATTTCCAGTAGCAGTGTTATAAGCTCCTGAAGTATTTAAATAAAGTGCATTATTTCCAGTTGCAGTGTTATTAGCACCTATTGTATTATTATAAAGTGTATTTTTACCAGTTGCAGTGTTATTAAAACCAGTAGTACTATAATAAAGTGCATTATTACCCGTTGCTGTGTTATTAAAACCTAATGTATTAGAGTATAGTGCATTGTTACCAATTGCAGTATTTTGATTTAGACTGCCTCCACCTAAACCAACTGTAATTGAATTAATAGTTCCTGATGTTTTTAAACTTCCTGTTATATCAAGTGCTGTAGTAGGTGAATTAGTTCCAATACCAACATTCCCAGTGGTATAATAAATATTTGTTCCATTGGTGGTCCATTGGGATCCTCCACCTGAAGTAGTTGTCCATGTTAAAGTTCCACTGCCCGTTGTAGTTAATACTTGATTAGCAGTTCCATGTATATTTGGATACGACACTGCACCTGCGGTAATCGTTCCACTAGTTTTAACATCGTTTACACTAGTATTACCCAACTGTATTGTATTACTTGTAGTTACAATTGCACCATTTCCGATTGCGGTAGCATTGGATAATGTTCCTGAACCAACATTAGCGCTATAACCTATAGCAGTGTTATTTGAACCACTGATATTTGCTAAAAGTGCACCACTACCCACCGCAGTGTTGGCCCCACCTGTTACAGCATTTAATGTATTATACCCTATTGCCGTATTATCACTGGGCGCATTTCCATTGGATAAAGCAGCGCTACCTAAAGCCGTATTACGACTACCAGTTGCAGCGCCACCTATGGCACCTTGTCTTATAGCATTTGTTCCTACTGCAGTATTGTCATTACCTCCATTTAAAGACTGAAGTGTTGCAAAACCAATGGCTGTATTGTTATCTCCGGGTGTTCCATTTACAAAAGGTGCATAACCAAACATTGTATTTTGAATTCCAGATGAAGGCATACCAATACTCAGACTATTTACTGTTAAATTATAAGCCCCTAAATCAACCGAACCAGTTGCTCCTGAATATGGAACACTAGAAATACTCGTCCATGTCAAAGTTCCAGCAGCAGTTGAAGTTAATAATTGCCCGCTAGTTCCCGCTGCACTTAATCCTGTTCCTCCATTTGCAACTGCAACTGTTGTTCCACTCCAAACTCCAGTTGTAATTGTTCCCAAGCTAGTTAAGCTAGATCCCGTTACTGTTGTATTTAATGTAGTGCCTGTTAAATTACCTGCATCTACTAAAGTATTAATGGCCGTAGTTAAAGACAGAGGTGTAACATAGGATTTAGCACTATCTGCGATGGTTATTTTAGATTTTAACTGAGCTTTGATGTAAGCAGAATCTAAAACATAGGCTGCTTTGATATAAGGCGCTAGCATGGTCAAAGTATCTTTGGTAGATAATTTTGAATCAACTGTGGTTGCTAAAGCTTGTACCACTTGTGATTTTGCATAGACAGCTAACATTTTAGGTGTATCAACAATATTCAATTTTTGATTGAGTCCGCCTGTATTTGCAGCATACAAGGCAAAGGGAACTGCCCCAAAATTGGTCGTACCTATATCTATCCATTCTTTATTAAAATCCCAACCTGTATTTCCTGCAACTGGTGTAATAGCAATTTTTAAATTTAAATAAAAAGGTCCTTGAGACCAATCAATTGCATTTAATCCAGTAACTGTTCCGCCAACTCTAGTTCCGTTACCAATACTAATACTAAACGTTCCAGAACCATCTGTATTGGTTTGATGTTGTTCTACTAACAAACTTGTGCCAGTCGTAGTTGTTTGAATAATAGTTGATTGAACATATATTTTTCTTTCTTTGGCTGGATTAGAGTAATTATCTCTAGCCACCGCTTGGAAGAAAATACCGGGTGTGGCAGTTTGTGCTAATAATTGATTGGCAAAAATTGTAAGCAAGATGAATAAGGTAATAAGTTTTACACTTTTATAATTTACACTGCTCATATTAAAATATTTATAAGATTTTCTATTTAAATTATTGATTTGCAATTTGAATGTTATTTTGCTTTAATAAATTTTAAAGCATCTATGTACTTTAGTGACTCTATTTGTATAAAATAACTGCCAGTACTTAAGCTACTCAGATTGATTGTTTTACCCTGAAAAAGTTCATAACCTGTTGCCTTACTAATTGTTATTTTAGAACCATCTAAGCCTAGTATAGTAATGACAAAATTTTCATTTAAGGGGGGTGTATTTGTAAATTTAACTTTGGTATAATCACTAACCGGGTTTGGGAATAGTTTAATACCTAATAAATTAATCTTAGTAATAGCTTCGCAATTGGCAACAAACAAACCAGTACCTCTTTCTCCTGTAAGCACCGCTGCTCCATTTTGTACATTTAAACAATTTGAATTACTGTTAAAACTGACAGCCATACTATTATTTGAAAAATTACTAATGGCTCCTACACTACTCATAATAAAGGCCCCATTATTTTCTTGTGCCTGCAGCCTTGTTGTTAAGAATAAGCTTAACAACAGCCCTATTAAAAAAACAAATGAACCATACAAATTGCTTAATTTGAGTTTCATATTATTTACTTGTAAAATAAAGGATGGTCTTCACTGTTTGTCCAGCTGCAGTATAGGATTGAATCATTTTTACATCCCCAACAGACTCTATTAAATGTGTATAATTAAAATTATTCCCATTATTTGTTTTAGTGCTCACCACTAATTCATATTGACCATTGTTATTAACAACTGAAAAAATACCAGTTAAACCATCAGAATCCTTAGTAGATCCATCTTTGAAAAAACTAATAAAATAAGTAGACTGACCTAGAAATGTTTTAGTCACCGAACCTGTGATGGTATAGTCTAAATACCATGTTTTGTTGATAAGTTTGCTTTGGATGAGCTCTATTTTGGTGTTGGCTACTTCTTTATTGCAAGAACTTAGAGTTAATGTTAAGGTTGATATTAGTAGTAGTATAGGTAATTTTTTCATATTATTATTTTAACTAGAATAAATCTTTGGCTTTAATGGTCATTCCAATTTCAAATCGATTTAATTGAACAGGAACCGCGCTATTGAATAAATTAGTCCCTAACTTATAATGAGCAAAAAGTATATAATATCCATTGTTGTTAAACTCTGCACCTAAATCCGCATTAATGAGGGCCCTATTACTTGAACCATCTACTAAATTATCATTACCTATTTTTGATATTTTATAATCAAAACTTGGTCCTGCAACCGCATAAAATTTATACTTCTTCCTATCACTAATCGGTAGCAGTTTCTTAAAATGCGCAGCAATACTCAATGTTGTAAACTTATTGTCTGCCTTAAAATGCGTAAAATCTTCTATAAAAGGAGCTGTATTGTACTTATTTAAATAATTATTGCCTGTAGTTATTCTATTCACTCCAAAAATTAAAGAATAAGATAGCTTTTCTTTATAAACACCGTCTATTCTGAAACCTGCTGAGTAACCAGGTTTAAAACTGTTACTATTAACTGAATTGTATAAATAGTTTAGTGGATTAGTAATTCCATTATCATTTATATTTTGCTTTGATAAATCCAAAGTACCCAATAAGTATAAGTCATTGCCTACAAAATCTTTAAAAGCTTTAGCAAATGATTTCTTAATTTTTTCAGTTTTTTCTTTATTTGGATTTCTTAAAAAAGCACTGTCTTTTTGTTTTGTTGTAAAATCCTGGGCAGAGAGCATAGTTATATTGATGCCAATCAGCATTAATATAATAGCAAGTCTGTTATATGACTTAAGTAAATCTGACTTCTTAGTTCTTGGCATTAAAGTATTTTTAAATTTATTCACAAATTGCACTTTTCAGAAATTTTTAACAACATTAGGTAAATTTATTTGAGATAGATTAAAATCTAGATGTTTAACTTAATAATTATATAGTATGTTTAAATATTATAGAAAGTTTTAAACATATAATTTAAACAATATTAAAAATAATATTAATATTGTTAAACAAGTAGAAACTATTATGCGCTTAGGGAAGGTGATTGTATTTTGAACACCAGCTTGATAATGAATGGAATAAATTACTGAGTGCAGCAGCTAACTAGTTAATATCGACTTCGATTTTTTTGGTATAAGCGGTAGCGATCCATTTAGCTACATTTTTCTTAAAATAATACTTGCAAAATGGATGTGTTGCTATATAAGAAATAAAAAAATTATACAATATAGGGGATGTGTTTTTTAAGAAACGATATATTTTAATGCTATCATTTAAACGTTTATAAATTTCTCTTTCATAATTTCTAAAGCTTTCTTCGGTAAAATTATTTTTTGCTACAGCTTCTTTAATAAAATGGGCAGCAATATAACCACTCATCATTGCTGGGCCTATACCCTCCCCTGTCGTTGGGTAAATTAAAGAACCAGCATCACCAGTCAACAACCATCCATCTCCTGCAATTTTTCTTTTTAAGGAGGCTAGTGGCAATCCCCAACCCTGAGCTGTTTCCAATTGGATTGCATTTTTAAAACGCCCCTTTAAAACAGGATCATTGTTTATGATGTCGTTTAGTAAATCTTTTAAATTAATATGGTTCTTTTTAATCAATGTACTTTGCAAGCCACAACCTACATTCGCCTCTCCATTGGGTAAGGGGAATATCCATAAATAGGCCAGAGGCAATGATTTAGGAAGATAAATTTCCAAATGATTTGCTTGCAAATCACTAATCCCTTTCCAATATTGCCTCAAACCACCTGCATAGTTGTCTCTACTAATATGCCTTTCCCCTAAACTTCTTAGCACAACAGAATGATCCCCATCTGCGCCAACTAACAATTGTGCTTGAATCTCTATTTGGATATTATTGTTTTTTGCAATGATGGTGCTTTCTGAGCCATTCCATATAATTTTTTCAGCCTTCGTACCCTCTAGTAAAGTAGCATAAGTTGGATCTATCTTTTTGACTAAAAAATGATCAAAATAATTTCTTTTACTAAAAAAGAAAAATGGATAGGCAGCTTCATTGCCTTGTGGTATATATTTGAGTACCGCCTTCTTTTTTTCATTAATATGAATGCATACACTATTGCTTTGTATAAAATTTTCATTGTTTAGAATTTCTCTTTTCACCAACCCTGGTTCTAGATTATTCAATACACGCATCACTTTAAGATCTAATCCATCCCCACAAACTTTATCCCGCGGAAATTCAGCTGCATCAATAAGGACATGCGGTATTTTCATTTTGGATAAAAACAAAGAAGTAGTGGCACCTGCAGGACCAGCACCAATGATGCATATAGCTGTTTTAATTTTTGTTACAGTAGAATTCATTTATTGTAAGGCTTTATTATCACAGCTCGCTTATGTGATACCCAGTTAAAAATATAAATTATAATTTTAAGAAATCAAAGTATTTTTATGTCATTACTGAAAAGACCAGCAAATCGCTATAGCTTGACCATCTTATAATTAAAGTTAAGCTTACCATCATTAGACGTAACTCTTATTAAATAAGTACCTGCTGACAATTGAGCCAAATATATTGGGATGCCAGGACTAAGGTTTTGTAAACTTAAAACTTTAGTTCCACTTGCTAAATCAAACGCTTCTAAATTTAATTTCTGATACCCTTTTATTACAAAGTCAAAATTTAATTGGTTAATAAATGGGTTTGGTGTTAAGTTAATAAACTCATCGGAACTAAGATTTATAATCGCTGTCAATAAATAATAATAAGAATTACTTAATGCACTTTTACATCCATTGAGCATCGACATATTAGTATAAGCGCCTGGCACAATTGGTTTTATTTTTTGACTTGTGTCATTTAGTAAACCTCCATCTTTATACCAGATGCTTTTAAAAGCAAAATTTGAAACTAAATTATTGGCGGTATCCCTTGCAATTAAAGGAGTAGCTGGGATTGGTCTAATTTCAACATTGATTTTTGACTTAATTCCCTCACATCCAGTGGTAATATTTTTTTGACTCACATAAAATTTCTGAAATCCAAGATTGGCCGAAGTGGGTTTTGGTGTAAGCGCACTAGCCAATGCTCCAACAGAATCAATTCCATACCATTGTAAAATATTGCCGGTTGAAAAACCTACTTTAAATGAGTCTGTAATATTTACATTTTGACAATAAAAGGTATCCCTAACAATGGGGGCGGTAGGTAAAGGATTGACTGTTACTTTGATGGAATTTGAAATTGCTGAACAACTATTATCTGTTGTTATTACTTGATAAGTTCCTGAACTAACTATTTTAAAGTTTGCATTAGTTGCATTGGTGATATTGCTGCTATTATTTAACCATTGATATTGAGCAGCCGAAGTGGATCCAATAAGTAATGAATTTCCATCGCAAAATGAAGTATCATTGAGCTTTGTTAATATAGGTGTAGCGCAAGTAGTAAAGCCTGTTAAAGAATCAGCAAAAAACTCATTGGAAATAACTAGTTTCCCATTGATGGTGGAATCAGGTATTATGGTAGCTATTGTGGTACTGTTTTCGATAGTAAAACTTTTTACAGTTCTTCCACCAATCACAACTTTAGTTATATCTGTTAAATTAGTTCCAGTAATTTTAATTGGAATTCCATTACCCCCAGCTTTTGGTAAAAATGAACTTAATTTAGGCGGACTAGTTGAAAATCCTGACAAAGCAGCAATGCCTCCAGTAGTTTTTACATTTACATACCCTGGATAGGCTATACCTGCAACGGCAGTAATTATTGTGTCCGCATCCACTTTAAATGATTGTGCAGGCAATCCTCCAAAACGCACTTCACTTGCATTTAAAAAATTAGTCCCTTTAATCGTAATTTTTGTACCATTAATTCCAATTTTTGGGGTGAAGGAACTGATGGTAGGAGGCTTGGCTTCCGAAAATGAATTATTAAAAAATAAACCTCTGCCATGAGTGGCTGCTATGACTGCATAATCTGAACTTCTTAATTGCATCATATCAGTACGCACATTGGCAAACCCATTATTTGATTGAGCCCAAGTTGGACTCGCCGTTTCAAAATTACTTGTTGCATAAATACCAAGCTCTGTAGCCAATACTACTTGACTAGGTATTTTATTTGGATTGAATAAAGCCCATCTTACAGGTATATCAGGAAAATTTCCTGATTTATCTACCCAATTCTTACCGCCATCACTGGTATACCATATTTTTTTTGATCCATAATTAAAAAAGGTGACTAAAAGTTCATTTTCACTAGCCCCTATTTCAATACAGGAAATACTTCCAGCTGGAAAATTAGCAGCACCAATTAAAGTACTGCTAGGAATACTATCTGCATTTAATACTTTTATGACTTGTCCGCTACTTGTTCCAAGAAATAGCGTGGTGGACAAATGATTGTAGGGAGAAACTTTTAAGGCGGTTACAGGATTGTTTAAATTGGGTATTGTAAGTTTTTCCATTTTGGGTGTTCCAGTAATATTTTTGACTCTAAACAAATAATTACTTGAAGCATTTGAATATAAAATGTGTTGTATATTGTCATAAGTGGCAGGATTAATAAATGAACCTACATTGGTATCAATTAATGTTTTATTAAATGAAACACCTGAATCATTTGATAAATAATAGGCATTCAATATATATGCAGCAATTTGATATTTAGGATTTGTTTGATCAATAAAACAAAATGCCCCATCCCCTCCATAAACTTCTGTAGTAGTTGAAAAAGTTGGATTTAAAAATTTTTGGGTACCATTGTCCTGTGCACCAGCTAAAAAAAAGTTTTTTCCTGCATTTGGATGAATAGCGGCTGAATAAAACTGCGTCACATTGTATCCATTATTTCTGCTCCTGATTACATTAAGTGAATCTGTGCCAAGTACGTTATTGGTATAAAATACACCTCCATCATTCCCAAATAAGGCAGTACTAGAGGATCCAGGCATATAGCTTATCACATGTTGATCGGCATGGACATAAGAATATTTTGAATTCCAATTATACCATTTTCCAATTTGTTTCCAAGTAGTTCCTCCATTGATTGTTTTAAACAAATCTACGCCTCCAACAAGAGCAACATCAGGATTGTTTGGATCCACAGCCAAGGACTGATCCCACCAGGCTTGACCTCTAGTGAAATCTGCGGAAGGAATCCCAGTATCTTCATCTAAAGGTTTGGATAAGGTATTCCAGGTTAAACCTTCATCATCTGATCTATATAAATTCAAAAGTTTATTGTTATTCTCTACATAAGCATATATTATTTTTTCATTGGAAGGCGCTACTGCTATGGTAACTCTACCATATCCATTGGTTGTATTGAATTTTTTTACTACTGTCCAATCTACACCATTGATTGATTTTAAAACATAACCACCTCCTCTATTTTTATTTGAATTTGGACTTGTTTTTGTGCCAATCCAAATGGTATTATTCTTACTTATTTTAATAGAGGCAGCAACAAAAGGTACTTTAAGGGTGTTTGCCGTATCAATGATAGGCAAAGTTTGTGTCCAAGTAGTTCCGTTGTCCGTTGATCGATACAGGCCTACATTTGAAGTATTGGTCCAATTACCCATATAATAATTTGCATCAATAGCCGCATAAACAACACTTTTGCCGTTTTCATTTCTAATCACCATATCATTGGAATATAGATAATTGGTGGTTGAATTAAGCTGTGACCAACTAATTCCTCCATTGGTAGTTTTCCAAATACCAGCTCCAATGGATGCGCCTGCACCAAAACTTTCCCCAGTGGAAACATAACCAATCTTCTTATCTATAGTATCAAAGACAATTTTTGTGATAGATAGGGTTTGCCAAAAATCATCCACCTTATTCCATAGAGAGGAGGAACTAGTAATATCATTATTAAACCATAAGCCACCGCCAACTCCCCCTGCCCATACTTTTTTTCCGCTACTATCATTGGGATCCCAGGTGATGGTCCTAGTTCTACCCCCAACATTGTTTGGCCCTAATTCAACCCATGGCGCAGTGATTGATGATCCTGGGATAGCAAAGGCTTTTTTATTTGATTGTACTTTTAAATAATTTTCATTGATAATTGCTGGAAGTACTTCTGGTGTTGGTCTTTTGATGGCTAAATTCATGGTTCTATAAAAGTCCTGTTCAAAAGCTTTATCTGGCCCATCTTGACTTAGTGCTTCAGCAGCTTCAGTATTTACTTCTATATTTTTTTCAACTAGGTTATATGAATACTTTTTTAAATTATTATTTATTGGTTTTAATGCATAGGCTTTTTTAGCCATAAGCTTATTTGAGCTAAGGATGGAATTAGTATGTTTTGTACTACTTATTTTTAAAAAAATAAAAAATACTATAATGAATGTATAAAATAATGGGTGTTTAAAAATAGCTTTCATAGAGCTTAGATTAATACTTATTTAAGTTTGTAATTGCCAAATACCCGCTTATAAATAATACATATGAAATGCCATTTCTATTGACAACCATATGTGATTTGACTTTTTCAAAATCTAGGTTAGTAAACATCTTATCACTTATGTTTTCACTTATGTTTTCTGGTTGTTCAGCAGCTATTGATTCATTGTTATATAATATATTTACTTCTGCAAATTTTTTCTTGTCATTTTCAATGATGCTAATTGGGTAGTATTTATTTTCAATAAATATAGAATCAATATTGTATTTTTTTCTAAGTAGTTCGTTTGGCAATTCTATTTTTAATAACACACCTTGACCTTTTCCTAATGCAGTATAGTATTTTCGAAAAGTTCCTTTCAAATAATACTTGTTTCTATTTAAAAAATAGTTTGAACTTTTTTTTGCTAAAACATGCAGCTGCTTATTTTGGATTGGAAATGGAGCAGCAGTTGAATGAACAATAAAAGTGAATAAAATTGCTATAAAAAAAATAATTCTAGGCATATAATTAAAATGGGATGAATACGCATGTAAGACAACAGTGTTTTGGTATTCAATTGATAATTTTTAAATAAAATTAAAAAGCCCAAACTATTGTTAGCCTGGGCTTTTTAAGCTTATACAAAAATGTAAAAAATAAGTAATAAAGAAATCTAGGCTTATTTTTTAACGATTGTTGTAGTTGGCGTGTACAAACCACCTGTTAAAGATGAAATTAAACCATCAATCAAAGAGTGTGTAATGGTTACATCATAATTTTTTGCATCACCAGCCATTTTGGTTGGATTAGCGGTTTTTAAACCTACTAAGCCACCTACTACGAAATGATTTTTTTCAGTCACTTCTACTCCAGTTTGAGAGCCACTACCTACTGCATAGGTTACAGTGTAACAAGAAGTAATTGATAAGCATAATACAGAAGCAAGTGCAAGTTGGAAAAATTTGTTTTTCATAATCGGTTTTTAAATTGAAGAAGGAAATTTTATTACGTTTAAAAATAGAATTATTTTATAAAATAAAAAGAAATATTGCTATTATTATATTAACATATTTGTAATTTGTTTAAAACACTACACAAATAAATTAAACAATAATTTTTTTAGAAATGGCTCTAGCTTAAAGTCTTTTTTTTGTTTAATTAAAAATTAAATATTTATTAAATTTATTTAACAAAATGAAATAAATAAATTTAACTATTCATTTTTGTTTTAAAAATACGCATATTTTTTAATTAAAAATTAAACAATATTATCAATACATTATTTGCTATAAAAATTTTGTGATACCAAATTTTTTCTAGAATTTTATCTCATTAAAAAAATAAATCTAAAAAAATGAAAAACAAATTTATGTTGTCTTTATTGGCAATACTAACCATCACTCTAGTATCATTTACTTACAAATCTTTAGCAGATGAGTTTACATTAACAAACGACACTGAACATGACATTGTAGCATTAGCTATATATCCTCATGATTCTGATGACGAGCATGATGTTGATTTAGAAGGTGATGCTTTAAAAGTAGGTGAAACAGAAACTTTCACAACAGACGTTGAGGGTGATTATGATGTAGTAGGTCTTGATACAGAAGGAGAATATGTTGAATTTGACTTTACAGATGATGAAGGTGATTTAAATAAAAATAAACATAAAGTTAAATTAGATAAAGCTCATCAAAAGCCGGTTCATCATGACAAAAAACCAAAGAAGAAATAATAAATTATAATGTAATTTCTTTACTATTTCGGGTATGAATTAATTTTCATACCCGAATTTTTATTATATATTATATACAGATTTTTATATTAAATTAAGTTATGAAAAACAAATTTTATTTTGCACTACTACTGAGTTGTTTTTTAGTTTTGTCTATCAATGCTTCGGCACAAAATGAGGATGAGCAGGAGGAACAATCTGGTCCTGCAAATTCTAGAAAAAATCAAACAGGTAATGCTGCTAAAACGATGGGGCAAAAATCAGCTTTAACAACTACCGATACTTCTTGGACATGGTTAGCAGCCCAATGGTATACCGTTAGTGGAAATGCCATCAATAAAAGTAATTGGTTGGAATCTCCTAATAATTCACTAGCGTACAATGCCCAAGCTCAATTATTTTTATATTACCAAAATAAAAATAGAAGGGTAAAATGGGAAAACCAAGTAGAAACTGGGCTCGCTTATAGTCAAAATAATACTGATCTCCCTGGAGTTTACACTGGTGATAAGGTATTTGGTTTGACAAAATTAAGTTACCAAGTTTCCAAAAAGTCAAAATTTTCTTATGCAGCATTATTATCTGTCAATACAAGTTACAGAGATGTGGTAGATGCCAAAGGTAATGTCAAAAGTGGTTTTTTTACTCCAGGTACAATGGAGTATGGTCTAGGTATCAACTATTTAAAGACAGTAAAAAAAGACAGGTTTTCAATTTTCGTATCACCTACTACCTTTAAAACAATCTATGTTTTGGGAAATGAAGATGTATACAGGCAATTAAAATTAAAAGAAAAAATAAAAGGCAATGCAGACACTTACCAAGAATTTGGTACTTTAGTAAACGCGTCTGTATTATACAATATAACACCTAAAATTGCCTATCAAGCCAACCTAGATTTATATTCAGATTATTTACATAAACCTGAGAACGTATTTATTAACTCACGTAACACATTCAGATTTTCATTTACCTCAAATTTTGCCCTATCTTGGGCCTTGAATATTGTGTATGATGACCATCTTTTTGCTGGACCGCAAGTATTAAGTCAATTAGGTTTTACCCTATCACCTAAGACTTTAAAATCTTGGCCAAAGCCAAAAGCGAAACCAATTTCAAAAAAGTAAATCTTAGTGTATCTTAATACTATAAAAAACTCCCCCATGTACTGGGGGAGTTTTTTATGCCCTTTATTTGATATTTATAGGTTGTATTATTTTTACCAATTCACCACTTCCTCATAGGCATGTTTTCTTTTATTGTTGGTATCAAATAAAAGTGGGTAATCTTTTCTATTGTTTACTGGAAAATTATCAAGCCAGCTATGTTCATCTGTTACATTCCAAAAAGTAACACTACCTATATATTGTTTGTACTTACGAAATAACTCAAAACAATTTTTATATACTTCAGCTTGTTTCATTTCTTTTTCATGAGAAAATGTGGTTGCAGTATCTATGTTTTGCCGCTCTCTTGCCACATGTTCCTTTGGATAGACCGATAGATCTAATTCGGTTATTTGAAGGATTAAACCAAGTTGACTAAAATCACTAAGCGTACTATCCAATTGAGCATAACTGGGTTCATTGATGGCCCAATGTGCTTGTAAACCAACCCCATTGATGGGAACACCCTGTAATTTTAAGTCTTTTACAAGTCTGATCATCTTAGCTCTTTTTATGGCACTTATTTCATTGTAATCATTATAAAATAATAAAGCAGCAGGATCTGCCTCATGGGCATACTCAAAAGCTTTTGAAATATATTCTTCCCCAGCTATTTGATACCATATTGAATTTCGTAAATACTCATTGGGAGCATCTGATATAGCTTCATTGACTACATCCCAAGCATAAACTTTTCCTTTATATCTACCCACCACTTCAAAAATATGTTTCTTTAATCTTGCTAATAAAACTTCCTTTGTTACTTGCTTACCCAGACTATCAATAAAAAACCATTTTGGCGTTTGTTGATGCCAGCATAAATTATGACCTCTAATTTTTAAGAGATGCTTATTGGCAAATGTAATAATACTATCTGCATCCTTCCAATTGTACACATTTTCAGTAGGGTGGATAGGACCCATCTTCATTGAATTTTCGGCTGTTAGACTACTAAATTCTTTTAAAATTAAACTAGCATTTTTATCTTTTAATGCAAGGGCAGAGACAGCTACCCCTATGTCAAAATAATTTTTATAATAATCTTTAAGTCCCAAGGCAGTATTTTCCTTAGAAGTTGTTTTAACAACGCTGCAATGAATAAATAAAATAAGAATAGATAAAAAGTAGAAGGTTTTTTTCATAAGAATTTTATTTCAGAATGTCTTTAATGATCTTGTAATGATGATAGGTGTGTACATATAAAAAACGAACAGTCTCCTTTTTATTCAGTTCGCCAAAGATAGGATGGGTAAAATATTGGTTTTTATTGGCCTTTTCAATTGCCTCCATAGAATTTTGAGCTTCCTTGATATGATTCAAAATAGAGAAAGGGCTTTCGTCCTTAGAAGGTATAGTAAAAGAGGGTGCCTTGGCCTTACCCCTTGGAAATTGATTGATAAGCAAAACTACAAATGCCTTGAAATTAAATTTCTTTTTAAACTTTGATGGATCCGAATTTAATACAGCACCAACCACACTATTAATAACCATACAGCTGTGTACTATATGCCAGCCAATATTCTCTTCAGAAACACTGGGATTGCAGTCTTGATGTAGAGGGATTTTAGACGATAATTCATTCAGTAAACTTAAATTTTTTTTCATGCATATTTATTTTACTCCTTTATTATACAATTTTTGTAAATATAATACTATATTTTAATACCAATATTTACTAATAAAAATGCCACCCTCAGAACGAGGGTGGCCTAATAAATTTATTGTCTAAGATTTATTTAACTTGGTATAATTTTCTATACAATTGACCTTTCACAAATACTGCATTCTTTTTATTTTCTTCAGACCATGCTTTATATTTTGCATTGTTGTGAATAGCCGCATAATCTGCATCTGATGTCCAATGACCAATGGTTGCGTATTTATAAGTGGAAGAAGTATCTGATGCATTAATGGATAAAAAGGTATAATAGTTTTTAGGATACCCAATTTCAATCATAATTTTATTGACTTTATTAACGCTTTCCTTATAATTTTTTACAGTTTCTGCATTGGTAATGTCATACAAATGAACAGTAGTGATTTCTTTTTGAGCGTTTACATTCATTTGGAAAGCTAAAAAGAATAGAATTAAGAGTGTAGTTGTCTTTTTCATGTTTTTTGATTTTATTTGATGATTAAATATATATATTTAAATGTATATATAGGAATAAATTTGAACTCCTAAAATTAAGCGCTTATTTATTTAATTGTTTAGATGCAAAGTTCAAATTGGCCATCTTAGCTACTTTATGTATGAGGTCTTTCTGGTAAACTTGCTCAGTTTTATTTACTTCGCCTACTGGATTTACCCCTGCGCCAAACATTGCATACCATATTTGATGGGCATCATTAATTTTTTGCCCATGGGAGGTCCATTGAAGCTTATTTTGGTCCCCTCTTCCATGATCAGTAGTAATTAATAGGACTGTTTTACCTTTATAATCAGGATCTGTATTAACAAAATCAAAAATAGATTTAAGGTAGTCATCAAATCTATTGGCAGCTTTTAAATACTCAGGATAATTGCCTGCATGAGCCAACTCATCAGTATCACCAAATGAAACATACATGGCATTTGGTTTTTTTGTTTTAAGGTACTGTAATGAAATGTATTTAGTATACCCATCTAATATTTCATCTTTTCCAAATGGCTGATAGGAATCCTTCATTAAATCTGCTATAAATTTAATTTTAGGGTCTTTTAACAATGCTTCATTGATATGATTACCATTGACCACAGGGAAACCGGCTCTATCCTCATTCAAAATTCTTTTAAAAGCATCCCATGAACCAAAAGCCACCACTTTATTTTTATAAAAGGGTAAAGTATTTAAAAATTCAAAAAAGTTAGTATTAGGATTGGGCTTGTATTCGTTTGAATTTACAGCAGTATCCACTTGTCCTGTTAAAATTTCACTATACCCAGGATAAGAAAACCAATAGGGATTGGCATTATCCACTAAGCTCCCTTTAGATCTATTGCCATGAATTTCCCCTTTTTGAGCGATGGTAGACCATAAAAATGGGAATATTTTTTTTCTACTTTCTTCGTTAGTTAAACCACCAAAAGCCTTAACAGTATTGACGCTATCTCCATGTTGAAATGGCTTAAACTTTAAAATAGCTGCATCTAAACCATTAAAAACTTCTTGCCAACGTAACCCATCTGTAGTAATTACTATGATCTTTTTATTTTCTATGCTTGGACTAGACTGTGCAAATGTATAGATCAGGTTTAATGACAATAACAAAAGAAAAAGTAATTTTTTTAGCATTGTTTTAATTTTCTTAAATTTAATAAGCAATTCACTTCCAGATAATAAATTAAGATTACTAAATTATTATTTAACTAAAAAAGCTTACCGCAATGAAATTGTGGTAAGCTTTAAATGAATTCACCCCCCGATGAATTGCCATGAAAATATCAATTTTATCAATTTGTAAATATTATCAAATTGTTATTGGATTTTTGTTTAATAATTACTTCTTTCCATTAATCATTCTTGATACAATGCCAGGATATCTATCCGTATCTGCCAATATTACGCCTACAATGTGTAGGACTACATAAGCATACAATCCATATTGCACATAACTATGAATTTGCTTGGAAATTTTATGGATGGGGTCTAAAAACTTGACATCTTCAAAAGCCAATACCAATCCAGTAAAAGTCATTATGATGAATAATATATAGAATAATAAATAAGATTTATTGACATTGAGGTAATGCTTTTGCTCCGCATCCTTGATTGAAATAGAAGAAGCTGCTTTAATTCTGCCTAATACAGTGTCTTGCTTAGAGGCAGTGACTTCGACGATGATTCTAAAGAGCATCAAAAAACTTAATCCAAAACCAATGTATTTATGCAACATCCATAACTTGTCACTAAACTCATGCGCAATGGCCCTGGCTTGATCATTGGTCAATACCCCACCCTTATGCATGGCCTGCTCTTGCACCATTGCAATATTTGCTTTGGTTTTAAATAATGTTGAGCCAAAAATTACGGTTGAAATAGATGCCAAGAAAAACAAAAAAGTTAACCAATGCCAAATTCTAATTAACAATGGTTTGGATTGACTATTGAATGTATGACTCATGATCTTATTATTTATTTTATTATGTATACTTTGGTATTTCCTTTATGCTCCCCCCTTCTGCTTCAAACCTACTCACTTAAAGAGGTGCCAATAAGGTTTTTGTCTTTTTTGGACCTATCATTTAGTTTTTAAATCACAATAAATATAAGCAATAACTTAAACATATTTTAATTTTTGTATCCTGAATAGAAATTAAGTCTTTTGGTTAAACAACCTATTTAATAAGCTTAATTTTTATTACATGAAAAGAATATGGACTTATTTCGTAATTGAATGAGCTCCCTTTTATATTAAAGCTAGCTGCTTTAGGTGCTACTTTTTCAGGATTTTCAAAACTGTTCATATCTATTAAATTATTTTGCATGATGAATGTATTAGCTTGTTGTGCAATTTTGCTAACCCCTGTGAGTGAAATTAAGGTGGCTTGTGATTTATTTGCAGCATTCACTAGTTTTATAATCAATTCATTGTTTACTGTATCCAAGCTAGCACTTGCATACAAGCTGTCCTGCCCAATTAAAGTTTTGCCATCCAATGTGATCGAAACTACTTTATTGCCTTTATTATTGGAAAACATTTTTTGTACATAATAATCGGGCGTTCCATAGGCGCTGAGGTTATCTACCCAAATTAAATCAGGCGTCCATTGCCAGCCCTCTGCATGGGCAAACAAAGGCGCATAGGAAGCCATACTCACCACCGCTGCATTTCTTTCCAATCCAGTCATAAACGCGGCTTCACTTATAGCTGTTAACCAATTGTTTTTATTGTTCGGACTTACTGTAAACTCGCTTTGTGCCGCATATTCACCTGCAAATACTTTTGATCCATTTCTTGGATAAAGATCATACCTATTTGCATTATTTAAAAACCAATCGGGCTTACGATAATAATGTTCATCAATGATATCTGCATTCATTTTTCTAAGAGCAGTATTTAAAGATTCAAACCTTTCTCCACCAGGATCCGTTCCCGAACTATAAACCAATTTGAAATTTGGATATTTTAATTTTATCGCTTTTTCAAATATTTTAACTCGTTCCAAATACTGTGGCCCCCAATTTTCATTTCCTACCCCCATCATGGACAAGTTAAAACTAGCAGGATGTCCTAAACTAGCTCTTACCCTACCATAATTACTTGTAGTATCTCCATTCGCAAATTCAATCAAGTCTAATGCATCTTGGACATAAGGATCCAATTGATCGATAGGCACCAATTCTGAAGAATTAAATTGACAAGCCATTCCACAATTTATAATTGGCAGTGGAGCAGCTCCAATATCTTCAGCCAATTGGAAATATTCAAAAAATCCTAAACCAAAAGTTTGAAAATAATCCAAGGTAGGCCTATGTGCAATTTCAGTATTCCAACGATTGATGATTAACTGCCTTTCTTCTAAAGGACCAATTGTTTTTTTCCATTGGTATCTTTGAGCAAGATCATACCCTTCCACAATACAACCCCCTGGAAATCGAATAAAACCAGGTTTCAAATCAGCTAACAATTGAATCATATCGGCACGCATGCCTCCTGGTCTTTTTTTCCAAGTATCTTGAGGAAACAATGAAATCATGTCCATATTTATTTCTCCATCTCCTTCAAACCATATTTTCAGTTTGGCTTTTGGTTCTGTTGCTGTTGCAATAAAGCTTGTTTTTAGTTTTTTCCATTCTCCTTTTGTGTTAATGGCTTCAATTAGAGCTTGTCCAATAATTTCATTTTTTGCATTCACCAACTCTATGTGTAATTGTATTGGATTGGTTAATTGATTATATACAACTGAAAAATCATATTGAACTCCAGCTTTAATACCCATGCCTCTAAATCCTTCATTAATTAAACTTAGATTTCCTTTCTTGGCATGGTCTAATTTTACACTTAAATACCTTGGATTGGACAAATTTGAACCTTGTCTATTTAGTATCAAAACGGAGCCTTCTTTGGAAGGCTGTTCCAAAACTGTCCAACCCATCAAAGGTTTGTAAAATTCAAAAGATCTATTTTTAACCAATTCTGCATAAATACCCCCATCGGCTCCAAGATTGATGTCCTCGAAAAAAATTCCCCACATCGTGGGCTCAATTTTTCCTAAATTGCTTGAAGCATTAACTTCAATTTTTTTTATGGTATTGGCTAATTGTCCAAACAAATTCCCTTGCATTAAACTGCATAGAATAAATAAGGTTAAAGATTTTTGTACTAAAATTTTCATTGGTTAAATTTTAAAAACTAAAGGTGAAGTTAACTTATTATGCTAATTAAAATAAAGTACCTTTGAAATATTATTTATAAGTAAAACTTACCCAATGCAAGCACAAAATTTTAAAAACCATGCTAAAATAGTTCCTGGATTCCACTATATTGCACTTCCAGCCATTCTTGTTTTCTTGATTGCCTCAGTAAATTATTTCATACAATCTAGCGCAGAAAATAAATATCTAGGCGCTCTATTATGCCTACTTTCTTTAATACTAATTTTAATGGCCTGGTATTTTCGCAGCTTTGCATTAAAAGCACAGGATAGAGCCATTCGTGCCGAAGAAAATTTTAGATATTTTATCGCCACTGGCAAAACATTGCCCAAGGAATTAAGCATGGGTCAAATTATTGCTTTGCGTTTCGCTTCTGATGAAGAATTTGTAGCCTTAACTGCCAAAGCCATTGCCGAAAATTTAACCAATAAAGAGATAAAACTTTTGATTAAAAATTGGAAGGCCGATGACTATAGAGCCTAATAATTTTCAATCTTAAAATTTTATAGTGTACCCGATAATTGGGAGTGCCAAACGTAGCTCTTCAAAATGCAAGCTGACTATTCCAAAATCCCAACTTGAACTGGGTTTGATGTTTCTGAAGGTAGCAATGTAGATAGAATTTTCTGTGGTATTATTTAACATATAAGCTTCTCCCTGAAATACCCAATTGCGTGCAATTCTTTTCATACCAGCAAAATAGCCGGTTGGTTTGGGCGCCCATCCATAATCACTTACATTGGCCCAGCCAATTCCTCCACTGATATTGGCTTCGGAATTTCCGTAGGTATATACTACAAAAGGTAGGGAAGCAGAAGGTGTTCCACTTCCTCCTCTTGCATGTAAAACAGCAATCAAGGCGCCTACTGCAATATGCGATTTATCGCTCAACTTAAATGAATATTTTACATTGGGCAAGAGTACTAAATTACCAGACAAAGAAGTAAATAAAAAGCCCCCCATACCCAAGGACAAATGTTCGGTTACCCCAAATTGGATGGTATTGTATTCGAAAGAAACATTGTTCCAATACAGTTCCCCTTTAGTTTGAGGCAAGGCAGAAGGCCCAAATAAATACCTGCTGTAATGGGGATTAGAGAAAGTCCCGTCTTTATTCAAATGAATTTCCTTTATTTTAGAGACACTTCTTTTACTAATGCGGTCTACCCCAACGGCTGGATTGTTGATGTAAAAATAATCGGCCGTGGTACTGTCCAATCTTCCAGATCTGTTGGAGCCATCTTTGATTTCAAAAATATAGGTATAGCCAGGTAGCAATATTCTACCCTCCTGTGCGCATAATTTTGAACCATTCAATGTAAAAATTACTACTGCCAATAAGGCTAATGTCTTTTTCATAGTATCATTTGAATATAAGGTAAGCTTTATTTGAATTATAGATATGTTAAAAAAATACCTTACTGAAAATCAATCCAGTAAGGTATCTAAATTATATTTTGACTGCATTTAGCCAGCTATACCCAAAGGAGAGAAGTATAAAAATACGGCTACGACTATAACAATGGCAATGCTTGACAACCAAACATCGGCCGAATTCCAGCTGGCTCTTGAAGCAGCTTTATCGGCGCTAACGGTAGTTGCAAAAGTAAGTCCATTCAATTGTTCTTCCGATGGTTTCTCTGTAAATAAACTTACGATAATTAATAGCGCAATGGAGAATAAGAATAAGAAAATACAGAAATATAAGAAATTGATGGTCGCAAAACTATGGGCAAACCCTGTCAATGAATTTCTGTTTAACTCTAAAATAATTCTTACCATACCTATTAAAAATCCAACCACTAATGCTGTAAAGGCACCTTTTGAATTGATTCTTTTAGAGAATACACCCAATAAGAATACCGCAGCAATAGGTGGTGCTAAATAGGATTGAACACTTTGTAAATATTCATACAGAACCCCTGATATTTTTGACATCAATGGAATCCATATCATTCCCAGAATAACCACGACCACTGTCGTAATACGACCCACTTTCACCAATTCTTTATTGCCTGCCGCTGGCTTAATTTTTTGATAAATATCCATGGTAAATAAAGTAGCGCATGCGTTGTATACAGAAGCCAAAGAACTCATCAATGCCGCTAATAAGCCTCCAGCCAATAATCCTCTCAAACCTGTTGGCAATAAATCACGCACCAAGGTGGGAAAGGCTTGATTGGCATCGGTTAAATGCAATTTACCTTGTTGAGACAAAGAAAAAGCAATTAAACCTGGTATCAAGAAAATGAAAAATGGAATTAATTTCAAATAGGCAGCAAAAATAGTTCCACGACGTGCTTGTTTTTCGTCGCGGCCTGCCAAACATCTTTGTACGATGTGCTGATCGGTACACCAATACCATATCCCCACAATGGGTGAGGCAAATAGTATCCCCGCCCATGGAAAATTAGGATCACTTAATGGAGGGAACATGTTTAATTTTTCCTTTGGAATAGAAGCCATTAAAGCATTCCATCCACCTACAGCATGCAGTCCATAAAATAAAAGGACTGCAGAACCTGCCAATAAGACCATGGCTTGTATGGCTTCGGTATACATTACCGCATGTAAACCTCCAAATACGGTGTAAACCCCTGTTACAACGACCAATATGATGGCTGCGGTCCAAAAATCTACACTTGGAAAGAATATTGTAATTACCGTAGCTGCTGCAAAAATAGTTACAGAGGCCTTGGTGATGATATAACTCAATAATTGAATAATGGACAAAAGAATACGAGACTTGGCATTGAATCTTCTTTCTAAAAATTCCGGCATCGTGTACACCATGCTTCTCATGTAAAAAGGTACAAACACCCAACCCAAGGTCAGAATAATCCAAGAGTGTAATTCATAATGCCCCATTACTACCCCAGAACTAGCAGCCGTGCCGGCTAAACCTACTATATGTTCAGAACCCACATTGGAGGCTAATATAGAGGCCCCAATTACAAACCAACCTAAATTTCTATTGGCTAAAAAATAATCTGAAGGAGATTCCTTGCTTTTTCTGATAGACCAAACTGATACTGCTGCAATAACTGCTAAATACAAGACAATAAATAACCAATCAATAGGTCCTAATAGATGTTCCATAAACTAATTTGATTTAAAAAATTTTATGAAATATACTACTTTTTTTTAAACCTAGTTTTTCTTATGCCTTATTTATGTCTAAAAATTTCACCATTGGCAGTAGTTTTACCTTCATAGTAGTCTGAATAAAAAGAAGCCATCCCTTTTTGAGTAGCATAACCACATGAAATAAATGAGCTAATGAATAGCAGTACTATCATTAGTCGAAGCTTGCTGGTACTATTATAAAAAAGGCGCATTAATTATTCTTGGCGTCCAAAATAACAGGGGTCTTACCTCCCCCCATAATAATGACTTTAGCATTGGGAGAAGTAATTAAACCTTTCATAATTTGAATTTGCTCATATTGCAATTGCTTATCCCCTAAACCTGAGCTAATAATTTTTTGATAATCAGCAATACCTTGCGCCTCCACCCTTTTACGCTCTGCTTCTTGCTTTTCTTTTTGTAAAACAAACTGCATTTTTTGTGCATCTTGCTCTGCCTTAATTTTATCTTCAATAGACGCTTTCACTGTTGCAGGTAAAACAATATTTCTTACCAACAATTGCTCTAATACCAAACCACGAATTTTTAAATTCTCTTCGATGGTTTTAAAAATTCTACTCTGAAACTCATCTCTTTTTACTGAATACAAATCCACAGCGGTATAATACACTGCATTGTCTCTTATTTTTGTTCTTGTAATAGGACGAACAATGACATTTTTGAAATCATAGCCTATCTCTCTAACAATTTTTGGTGCTTGTGAAGATTGTACTCGGTATAAAACGGTTAAGTCTATCACTACTTCCAATCCATCCGCCGTTAATACTCTAATGGCATCATCACCCGCTACTTCCCCTTCGGTATGCACGCCACTCATGGTATAATTTTGAGTTCTAACATCAATGGTATTTACCGTCACTAAAGGATTCACAAAATTCAAACCACTGGTAATGACTTCGTCTTGCACTTTACCAAACATGGAAGTGACCCCAATTTGTCCAGCATCTATTTGTTTGATACAAGAAGAAAGTACACCAATAACAATGGCTACAATACCTATACTTTTTATAGTTGCTTTAGGAATGGCCACCCCTAAATTGAGATTTTGTACAGCACCTGCTGCAAAAAATATAATAAGGCCTAGGATAATGAATAACATAATTTTTTATTTAAAGGATTGAATTCGCCTATATAAAAGTACAGCTTATTTGGCAGCCCCGCTGGTAAAAAGATTCCTAGAATTTGACTTATTTTGAATAAATTAGTAGCCTAATAACCACCAATATGAAAAAAACAAGTTTTGTAATAGGCTTAGGTCTATTATTCCTAGGCAATAGCCTTATTGCGCAGACCAAACCAGAATGGAATGAGGTTTTCAACAAAATCAATACGGAGGTTTCCAAAAACTCAAATGCGTATAATTCGCTTAAAATTTCTTCCGAAACCATTGGACATCGTTTAACTGGGTCTGAAAATGGGAAAAAAGCAGAGCAATTTGCCTACGATTTATTAAAATCCTATGGTTTTACCAATTTGCGTTTTCAACCCTTTGAAGTTGAAAGTTGGAGCAGGGGCAAAATAAATGTAACTGTTGGTGAAACTATGCAAAACCAACAGCCTATTAAATCGGTTACATTGGCACATTCTCCAGTAAAAGCAGAAGTGAATTTAGAAGTGGTTGACATGGGCAATGGCGTTGAAGATGATTATTTAGCCAATCCAGATAAAGTAAAAGGAAAAATTGCCTTGGTATTTTTAGGTGTACTTCCTAATTCTAAAGCAGGTACGCCTTCTTTACACCGTTCAGAAAAAACAGCATTGGCCACAAAATATGGGGCGAAAGGCATGATGCTCATTAACACTGCACCCAATGGTGTATTGTTAACAGGTACCGCTTCTGTTACAGGTAAATTAATACCTATTCCTGCTGTTTGTGTGGGTAGGGAAGATGGACTAGCATTGAGAGAAAAACTTACAAAAGGGAAATTATTTAGTCATATTACCATGAATAATTTTTCTGGTATGATTAAAGCACGTAATGTGGTGGCCACCATTCCAGGCAAATCTATTCCTACTGAAAAAATTGTGATTGGCGGGCATTTAGATAGTTGGGACTTGGCCACTGGTGCGATTGACAATGGCATTGGGTCTTTTTCTGTTTTAGATATGGCCCGCACTTTTATTAAATTGAAATTGAATCCAGCCAGAACTGTTGAATTTGTCATGTTTATGGGAGAAGAAGAAGGATTGTTGGGTTCAAGAGCCTATGTAAAAAATGCAATTAAAAATAAAACCATTGATCAAATTAGGTACATGTTAAATTACGACATGACCTTTGATCCAAAAGGTTATTCCACCAGTGCAGAAGACAGTAAAGATTTAATTTCTGGTATTGGTTCCATTGCAAAAAGTATTGATACCTCTTTTACCAATCTATTTAGAGTGGGTGCTGGCTTACACAGCGACAACCAACCCTTTATGTTACAAGGGGTGCCTACAGGTGGTGGTGCAGGTGGCGGCCTTCCTAAAAATGCAGGCCCTTGTTACCATGCCGATTGTGATGTATTTAGTTTAGTAGAAGAAAATGGTATGAAAAACACCGTTCGTTTTGGATCAATGTTATTGTATGGCATCGCAGATGCTACAGAAATTAAATCCAAACATTTTACAGATGAAGAAACCAAAAACTTCTTAATCAAAAATAATTTGAAAGAGCCATTAAAGATTGCAGGCGAATGGCGTTGGAAAGATTAAGCCTTAAACTTATTTAAGTAGCAATTATAAAAAAGGCTCCTCTATTTTGAGGAGCCTTTTTATTTGACTTACTATTTTAAACGACTAATTACCCAATTTTTATTCTTTGGATGCCGCTGTGCAAATGAATTTGCTTACCTCCCCAAATAAAAGTACCTGTCGTGTTTTTAGGTAAATTAATCTCCGCTTTTACCCCATTGTTTTTTTGCTTGGTGATTTCCACTTCGATGCTTCCACTAGGATGTGGCATACTCGCTTTCACATGATTTAATTCACCCAAGGCTGGTGCTATTCTAATAGAAGCAAAAGCAGGTGCTGCAGGGGTGATGCCGCAGATGGTAGCAAAAAAATCATAATTGGGACTTGCGCTCCAAGCATGACAATCGGATCTGGTGGGATCTGGTTGTTCTGCAAAAGTGGTTAATCCGTTAGCGATCATATCCCTCCATGGTTTCAATTCTTTATAATAACTATTGGCCATGCCCGCTTTTTTCAAAGCCAAATTCAAATAAAAACGATAATAAAATGTAGCCTGGCTTAAACTAGTATCTTTCAATACCTTTTCCATGACTAATTTTTGATTGCTTTCAGGTATTGCTCCTGTCAAAACACCCATGATACTGGCATGTTGACTAAAGCTATTTTTTAAAGGCGTGTTGGCCATTAAATTTTTCTTAGCATCGAAACAACTAGCATAAGTGGCTGCACTTAATTTACTAGCCAATGCTGCATAATGATTGGCCCTTTCGGTTTTACCAAATTGTTTAAATAAAGTAGCGGCTTGTTGTAAAGTGGCAATGTATTGCAAGGTAATCACAGATGAATTACCATCGGTTGCTCCATCTGGTATACCACCATCAAAAGCCAGGTTCCAATCCACAAATCCCCACCATTTCATTGGGCCTAAAATATTTTTCTTTGGATCTAAGTGTTTTTCATACCAATCTAAGACCCCTGTAATGGGTACCATGAACTGATCAAGAAAGGCATCGTCTTTTTGATGCATCCAATAATCATAGACCATCGACACCCAATACAAAGAAAAAGGCGGTATCACTTGCAATCGATTGCTTGGGTATCGACCTTGTGTTAGGCCTTCGGGTACTCTAGAATGATAAAAATCTAAAATGGCTTTGCGCATCAATCGATCATCTCCAGTCACATACAAAGAAATCAAAGATTGTATGCGGGTATCCCCTTCGTATTGCAATTGCTCATAGTAAGGACAATCAAAATAAGTTTCACCTGCACACAATTGCGCTGTTCTCCAACCCACTTCCCAAATTTTCTGCATCGTTGAATCATTGCTTGCAAAACTGGCTTTTACTTGAAAAGGATAGCCCGTGGCCATGCCATAAAAATTTTCAATTTCAATGGGATCCTCTTTTAAAGTAATGTCTACTTGTATATAACGATAAGTTCTCACCCACAAAGGCCTGAAAGTTCTATGACTAGTACCATCTGCAATAAACACATCATAATTCCCTTTAATGGTTTTGCCCTCTATTACCGATCGATTGCCTTTTATGCCCTTCTCATCAAATAAAGATTCTGCATAAGTTATTTTAATGATGGCATCCTTACCTCCACTAATGACCATGGTGGGGTAAGCCACTGTATTGTAAGTTTGATCATACAATAAACTAATGGTTTTACCTGCAGTCAAAGGCTTAGTGGCGTTCAATAAAATATTGGTAATGCTATTTTTGCTAAGGATAAGAGGGGCATTGTTATTCACAAATACTGCATTAGCTAATTCTCCATTTATTTTTTTAAGCGTATTGATGTTTTGTTTTCTTTCAAACATGGGTGGTATGATGCTTGGCACCAAGGACCATAAATTGTCTGTTCCATAACCTACAGAGGCTGGACTTGAAATGTTTACTGCATTAGTCCAAGAATGATCGTCGTAATTGTTTTGTTCCCAACCCCAAGGATATTTATTGGCCGCTACACTGTCTCCAGGCCCTACTACCATATAGGTTTGCAAAACCTGCCCGTTGTTGGTAGAGCAAGGACTATAGGCCTCATTGATTAAGACTTTCCAATTTTTATTTGTGTTCACTATTTTTTCTGCCTCCCCATTGCCTTGTAATAAAAAAGCAGTTTGATTTGAAATTTGTGCAACAGGAGCATACACCCCCATATTCCATACCTGTGCTGCAATGGTATTTTTCCCTTTCACTAAATAAGGTGCAATATCATATGTTTCATAATACCAATTGTACAAATCACCTCTTGCTGGCCCATTACCAATGGATTGTCCATTAACAAACAAACGATATCGATTATCGGCAGATACATTGACAATAAAAGTTTTAGGAATTTCATTGAGTTCATATGAATTTCTAAAATGATAAACCCCATATTCTTTGGCCGTTGCATTGGGTGCCGAAATCCACTGAGCCGTCCAATTATTTTTTAACAAGTTTGGATTGATCAAAGCGCTGTTTTGTGCCCATACAAATGAAGTAAACAACAATAAAATGAAAGTGAATGATTTTTTCATAGCAAGCAAATTAGAGAATGAATTTAATCCTTTTACTTACATTATTGAAAAAAAAGAGGGCCCCATAGAAATGGGGCCCTGATAACGATTGCTTGCTTAAAACCAATAAACCTGAAACTATTAAAACTTATAAACCGCAGCAAGTAAGAAATTACCTGCAAATGGATTTAAGTTACTGTTGTTGTTGAAGAAAATTTTATCTTTTGCATTGTCAAACCTTAATTCGGGTATCAAGGTTATTTTCTCAAAATGAATGTTCGCTGAAAAAGTATTTTGGAAAATAGAAGTACCTACCCCTGCTGCATTTTTAGTATCATCAAAGAATTCTGTTCTCCAAGTAAATCCAAATTTTGAACTTGGATCATAATTTACATAGAAAGCATTGCTGCTCCAACTAGCACCAGAAATATTACAAACTGTTCCATCATAATTAATTCCTATCTGACTAGACACCACTCCATTTAATACTAGATCAATTTGAGATTTGCTTTTACCGCCTTGATAGTTCAAGAAGGCTTTCAACTTATCATTTTTTGTTCCAGTACTGAATTGAGCAATGAGCATCTTATTGGGGGAAGAAGAACTTACAAAATCAGTAGGTTGTGCCACACCAATCATCATGGCCGACTTACCACCTAAGGCAATGTCTGCTCTAACACCTGTATGAAAGAAAGGACCATAAGAAAAACTATAACTCATACTATAGTTTCTATTGGAATAGGCATCTAACAATTCATAGCCAATATGTGTCGCCCATTTACCTGCAGTAAACTTAATAGTAGAATTGGGCGCATAACTTATAAAAGCTTGTTTGAAACTTGTTGCAATTCCTTTGTCATTGTAGGAAAATTCTTCCGTTCTTTTTCCCAAGCCTAAATCAAGGGTAGCACTAAAATTACCCATTACTTGGTCTAATTTTACAGATGCCATCCCTAGTTGCAAGCTGTTGCTTGAATTAGTAAAACTTGTCTTATTATTTTCTGGTTTACTAGCAAAATCACCCTTATAATAACCATCTACATAATAAGTGAATGTAGTAGAATGATTAGGTGCTCGTGCAACCAATTTTGCAGTATCAACTTGTGCTATGGTCTGTGTGGCAATTACTAGAACAAATAATAATGAGCTTGTTTTCTTCATAGGTTTTGGTTTTTTATATTAATTTTATTTATATATTTTATATCCTATACTTATTTTTATAATTTAGTAAATCAATTTAATCTATGATTTTGCTAATTTTTAATTAAAATATTGATTTTCAATATTTTAATTAAATCTATAATATATTTATTATTTTTATTATGTAATATTATATAGCTAAATTATGCTATTTTTTATGTTTTTTTATAATTTAGTTAATATTAATATTTTTATAATATATTATTTATCATTCTGTTTAACTAACCATTTTAGTTTAAAATAATTTATTAAACGAAATCATGACCAAAATAGGATCTAAGCGCTTAGATATCAGCTAAATAGTATAAAAATATTGTATCTTGTAGTTAAGCCCCTTTTATAAGTGCTTATGCCAAATACTGAAACTACCGACCATGGTAATGATATTAAATTTGAAGCCCTATTCTATTCGGCTACGATGGCAATTATTGTAGTAGATAAGCAGGGGGTTATTGTAATGGCCAATCCCTTCGCCAATTCTTTATTTGCTTATAATGATACGAGCATGGTTGGAGAAGTCTTAGAAAAACTCATCCCCCAACGTTACCATCACAAACATGTTGATCACCGCAATCATTATATTGATCAACCAAAGGCCAGAACCATGGGATTGGGTATGACGCTCTCTGCTCAAAAAAAAGATGGCACAGAATTTCCTGTTGAAATTAGTTTAGGACAATTTAAAACTGGCGATGAACAATTTGCAATTGCCTACATTGCCGATATTTCCAAAAGGAAATTTAATGAAGAGAAAATTTTACTGCAACAAGCAGAAATGGAATTGGTGAATGAGGAAATGAAAAAACTAAATGCCAACTTAGAAGCGACCGTTAATTCTAGAACCAATGAGCTGCAAATTACTTTGAATGCTTTAAAAGCCTCTAAAGAAGAATTGACGCTATCCTTAGAAAAAGAAAAAGAGGTCAATGACTTAAAGTCAAGGTTCGTTTCCATGGCTTCTCATGAATTTAGAACACCTTTAAGTACCATCTTGTCTTCCATCTCACTGCTTTCTAAATACATCAGTACCGAAGAACAATATAAAAGAGACAAACATATTGATAGGATCAAATCCTCAGTGAAGACACTAACAGATATTTTAAATGAGTTTTTATCCTTGGGTAGAATTGAAGAAGGTAAGGTAGACGTAAAATCTGAAGAATTTGATATCAGTGAATTCTTCAAGGATTTGATTAATGAGATGAGTGTCTTGCTCAAACCTGGGCAAGGTTTTCAATTCAAACATTTGGGACAAACCCATACTTATACAGATAGTAATTTACTTAAACATGTCATGATCAACCTTATTTCTAATGCCATTAAATTTTCACCAGAAAATTCAATTATTAGCATAGAAGCAGAAGTAAATACCAATACTACCCTGATCAAAATCACAGACAATGGCATTGGTATCCCTGTTAGTGATCAAGTGCATTTATTTGAACGTTTTTTCAGAGCCACCAATGTCACTAACATACAAGGCACAGGCCTTGGTTTACATATTGTTGGTAGATACATTGAAATTTTAAAAGGAACCATAAAATACCATAGCGAATTTGAAAAAGGAAGCACCTTTGAAATTATACTCCCTAGCAAAATGATAACCGATTTTGAATAAATTAATATACTACTTATGGAAAAGATTTTACTGATCGAAGACAACGAAGCGCTAAGAGAAAATACCGCTGAAATTTTATCTTTAGCCAATTACGAAGTAAGCACTGCTGAGAATGGTAAAATTGGTGTTGAAATGGCCATAGCCAACCCACCCGATTTAATTGTTTGCGATATCATGATGCCTATCTTAGATGGTTATGGCGTATTTCAAATTTTAAGTAAAAACCCAGACCTCCAAGATATCCCTTTTATTTTTCTAAGTGCGAAAAGTGAAAGAAACGATTTACGTAAAGGTATGGAGATGGGTGCCGATGATTATATAACCAAACCCTTCTCTGATTCAGAACTAATCAATGCAATAAGGGCACGTATTGAAAAATTTAAAATTCATCAAAATGCAGGAGGCAGGGGCATTGAAGCTTGGTATCAAATCATTACAGAATTAGGCAATAAAGATGATATGTACAAAGCACTAGAAAATCATGATGTAATTGATTACAAGAAGAAACAAGTGATCTACTCAGAAGGACAACATCCTAATAAGTTGTATTACATCGAAACAGGTAAAATAAAAATATATAAAACTAGCGATGGGGGTAAAGAATTAATTACTAACCTCCTTTCTCCAGGTGATTTTTTTGGGCATATTCCATTAATTGAAAATGCGGTTTATGAAGAATTTGCCGAAACTTTAGAAGAATCATCTATTAGAGTTATACCAAGAAAAGAATTCGAACACTTGTTGACCCATAACCAAGAAGTTGCTTTGAAAGTGATCAAACTACTCGCAAATAACATTTCAGAAAAAGAACAACAACTAGTGGCGCTTGCTTATCATAGCTTACGCAAAAGAGTAGCAGACGCCTTACTTACCTTAAAAAAGAAATATGCTAAAGAATCTGATGGAGCCAACTTTTCTATTTCTATCTCTAGAGAAGATTTAGCCAATATTGCTGGCACTGCCACCGAGAGCTTAATCAGAACCCTTAGCGATTTTAAATCAGAAAAATTAATTGAAATTAAAGAAGGTAAAATTGTAATTCTAGACGAAAAAAAATTGGCTAATTTGTTTAATTAAACTTTTTAAAGAATTAAAACAAAGCAGCTTCAAACCTTTCATTGACATCGTTCTTCCAAGTCATGAATTGAGTTTCCAAATACACTACTTGCTTTTTTATTTTTTTAAAATCAAGCGCCAAACTGGTTTCTACAACATTATTGATGGACCTGGTTGCCTTCGCTTTATTTTTTAAAAAACTAATATCGCTTTTCAATAACTTAATCGCGGTTTCTCTATTGATAATTTGCAATTGCAAATCTTCTGCCCACTCAATAAAATCATACATGACTATTTTCTCCAAAAGACTGCTCAACTTACTTTTGATAAAAGCCTGCTCCTCTTGGATAAAGTCCAAGGACCTTAACAATGATTCTATTTCTTGTAACATTCTGCCTATGAAAGTGGCACATTTAAACTAATAATTGAATGAGTCGGATCATTTAAAAAACTGATCAATATCATGTTTTAGGGAACTTGCTGCTTAAAACTAGGGTCCAATGCATTTTGCACTTCAATATACCCTTGTTTATACCAATGTGTTCTTGCTACTAAGGCAAGAATTTGGTTTTGAACCAATAACTTGTTTTTTTCAAGGCTTTTCAATTTTAATTGCTGCTTTGGACCTGCGTAATTCACTAGTGCTGCCCAAAAATTGATGCTTGCGGTTTGATTTAAAAATGCAGTTGGATTTTTAAATGTATTCATCAAGGCTCTGTTTTGAACATACCAGTGTAAAATAAAATCATTCATCAAGCCTTCTTCCCACAATACTTTAAAACTGGTATCCATTAAAACAGTATTGCCGTTCACCCATTTATCTGGATAAATACCTCCACCTCCATACACCAAATGCCCCTTGGGTGTTTTAAAGGAATCCCCTTTAAAATTTGAATCTTGCTTGCCCATAGCATCTTCATGCAATCTAGTGACAAAATCATTTTCATAATCTTGCTTGCTATGCGTATAAGGTCTTTGAATGTTTCTTCCTAATGGCGAATAATATTTTGCAGTAGTTAAGCGTAAAGCACCTCCATTGGATAATTTAAATTGTTGTTGCACTAAACCCTTTCCAAAAGATCTTCTTCCCACAATGGTGGCACGGTCCCAATCTTGTAAAGCACCCGCTAAAACCTCACTGGCTGAGGCGGAGGTCTCATCCATCAAAATGGTTAATCCTCCTTGCTCAAATAAGCCTTCTCTTTTACTAAAATAATCTACCCGAGGCGAATGCACGCCTTGCGTGTATACAATTAATTTATTTCCACTCAACAATTCATCTGCAATGGCCACTGCTTCTGACAACAGTCCTCCCCCATTACCCCTTAAATCTATCACCAAAGATTTCATCCCTTTAGCTAGCAAAGGTTCCAAGGCTTGCATAAATGCTTCATAGGTTCTGTCAGCAAACTTATTGATTCGAATATAACCCACGACTGTATCAATCATATAGCTCGCATCCACAGGGGAAACAGCCACATTGTCTCTTGAAATCATATATGATTTTTTCTGGCCTGCTCGGTACACTATTAACTTCACCTTACTATTAGAAGGTCCTTTTAATTTTTTTCTAATGTCTTCTGCCTCCCATTTTTTCCCAGACAATTGAATAGTATCATCCGCAATTAATAAAATATCCCCAGTTTGAACACCTGCTTTATCGGCAGGTCCATCCTTCATCACATAAGCCACAAAAACACTGTCTCTGAATTGTTGAAATTCAATACCTATGCCTTTGAAGTTGGGCTGCAATTGTTCATTCACTTCATTCAAATCGGCAGGAGCTATGTAGACAGAATGTGGATCTAATTGCTCTAAATAATAATTGGCCAATTTTAAACCAACACTGTCCGTAGCCACTGAATCCACATACTTGGATTGCACTAATTCCATCATCTCCTGAATGGGTTGCTGATGATGATTGACTAGTTCACCCAAATTAAAATTTCCTTTAAAAAATACCCCAATTAAAATTCCAATAATGACCAGGAAGCCATAAAAAAGTGGTTTAGCCCAATTCAAATTGTTATTATTTTGCATACTCATTTTATTCGGGCTAAAATTACACTAAAATGGCTATTTTCACGCAGAAGAGTGAACTACTATGATAAAGAACTACCTCATTGCAGACAGTGGTGCAACCAAATGCCAGTGGACCCTTGTCCAAAACAATAAAAAGTCTACGATTACTACTATTGGCATCAGTCCTTATTTTTTGTCCACCACAGAAATCACCAGTTTACTTCAAAAGACTTTTGTCAAAAAAACAGATTTGGCAAAAATTGAAGCAGTTTATTTTTATGGAACAGGTTTAACCAATCTTGATAATATTAAATCTTTAAAAAAAGCATTAAAAACTGTTTTTATAAATGCGGAACTTTCTATCGAAACAGATTTAGTCGCTGCAGCTCGCGCCAGCTGTCAAGATAAAAAAGGCGTGGTTTGTATTTTAGGCACAGGATCTAATACTGGTTTTTACAATGGAAAAAAAATTACTAAAAATAGTCCAGGCCTAGGTTATGTTTTAGGCGATGAAGGCAGTGGTGCTTATTTAGGAAAAAAAGTAATTCAATATTTTTTATACCAAACCTTTGATGAGGAATTGATGGCCGCATTTGAATCAAAGTTCAAATTAACCAAGGATGCAATTTTAAATAGTATTTACAAAAGCCCCTTCCCCAATAGAACTTTGGCCTCTTTTGCTCCTTTCTTAGATGAGCACAGAGGGCATTACATGATTGAAAACATCATTGAAGATGGTTTAAACGATTTCTTTTTTGCACATATCAATAAAATGAATGAATCCTGGATTCATCCCATACATTTTGTAGGTGGCATTGCCTATGCCTTTAAAGATATAATTAAGCAATTGGCCTTAAGCTATGAAATTGAATTGGGTAAAATCATCCAATCGCCCATGAAAGGGCTGATTGAATTTCACAAAAAACAATAACCACTTTATTGTACGCATACGCATGCATGACATTGAACCACATTATCATTGGCGCCATTTATATATGGCGGAAGAAGATCCAAGATCTATTTTTTTTGGAAGAAAATACAGTGAATTTGAATTTTCACAAACCGTATACAATTATTATATCCATCCACAATGGGATGAATTTGGGAGCAAAACCCTATACCTGAAAATTTTATTTGTAGACTATGATTTAAAATTTGCCATCATTGAAATGATTGGTGAATGGAACGATGCCATTGAAAATGACATCATGGAATTGAAAAGAGAAGTATTAGATAAACTAATGGAAGAAGGTATTTATAAATTTATAATGATTGCAGAAAGTGTTTTTAATTTTCACAGTGGAGACAAAGATTATTATGAAGAATTGTACGAAGAAACCTCCGATGAGGAAGGTTGGGCTGTATTGGTTAATTTTCATACTGCAGCCCTATATGATTTTTTATTGCGTAAACTAAATAGGTACATCGAGTTGATGGAAATAAGTGCTTGGAGAACTTACAAACCGGAAGATTTTTTTCAATTGATAGATACAAAAATCAATCAAAGGCTTACTTAATTGGATTAATAAACTAAATCCTCATAAGCTGCTTGCAACTCACTATAGGCATGATTGTCTTTGGCTGCCTTAGCGGCTTCCATCCCTTTCTCATACCAACTAATGGCCGAGTTATTGTCATTCATTCGCTCTAAACATTTGGCCAAATGATAGTAAGATCCAATATAGTCTGGGGTCTCCGTCACTATGGCAACAAAGAGGTCAAGGGCTTTTTGCTCTTCCCCTAGCTTTATATACTCTAAGGCCAAGGCATGCCTTAAAAAGTTATCCTTTGGTTGTTGATTTAAAAACTCAATAATTTTTTCAATTCGATTCATCTTGGCTTATATTTGCATTAGTTGCATAAACAACTAAATACCCCTTTAATAAAATTAGACCTATGAAGATCTTAGTTTGTATCAGTAAAACCCCCGACACAACTGCTAAAATTGCCTTTGTCGAAGGTAATACAAAGTTTGATGAAACTGGAGTGCAATGGATCATTAACCCCTACGACGAGTGGTATGCCTTGGTGCGTGCTATTGAGTTAAAAGAAAAAGACCCTGAAACGATCATCCATTTAGTGACCGTAGGTGGCCTAGATGCTGAACCTATTATTAGAAAAGCATTGGCCCTAGGTGGTGATGAAGCCATAAGAATAGATAGCAATAGCAATGATTCATTGACGGTGGCCCAAGAAATTGCCTCGGTGGCAAAAGAGGGTGCTTATGATTTAATATTAACCGGTAAGGAAACCATCGACTACAATAGCGCTTGCATTGGTGCGATGTTGTCTGCTTTATTAGATCTTCCATTTATTTCATTGGCTACCCATTTTGATTTAAATGGAAATACAGCCACAGTAAAAAGAGAAATCGAAAGTGGAGAAGAAACTGCCGAAGTGAATTTGCCCGTGATTGTAAGTTGTCAAAAAGGAGTGGCCGAACAAAGAATTCCAAATATGCGTGGCATTATGGCGGCAAGATCAAAACCATTGAAAGTGCTTGCTTCCAATGATATAAAAGCAAGCACCAAGATTAGCCAATTTGATTTACCTGCAGCAAAGTCTGGAGTGAAATTAATTGACCCAGACCAGATGGATGAATTGGTCAAATTATTAAAAGAAGAAGCAAAAGTTATTTAAAAAATTTAAAACTAATTTATGGTACTTGTATATATAGATCAAGCCGATCAACAAATTAAAAAAGCCTCCTTAGAAGCATTGTCTTATGGTGCAGCTATTGCCCAACAATTAGGCATTTCCATTGAAGCCTTGGTATTAGGCACTGTGCAAGATGATTTGACTAATTTAGGAAAATATGGTGCTAGCAAAGTACATCATTTAAAAAATGAACTACTCAATAGCTTGGATGTTAAAGTCCATTCCACCTTGATTGCTGCAGCTGCAAAAAAATTAAATGCTACTGTACTTGTTTTTGCACAAAATTTAAATGGCCGCGCCATTGCGCCTGCAGTAGCAGTAAAATTAGAAGCAGGTATTATTACAGGCGCCTGCAGTTTACCCAATACGACTAACGGTTTTGAAGTAACTAAAACTGTTTTTTCTGGAAAAGCCTTTGCCCATATTAAAATCGAAACCCCCATTAAAGTAATTGCCATCAATCAAAATAGTTTTGGCCTAGTAGAATACAATACAAGTGCCATCATTGAAAACATAGACTTAGCCATTCCTAACCCTTCTATCAAAATTACTAAAGTAGAAAAAATTGAAGGAGAGATTCCATTGACCGAAGCCAATTTAGTAGTAAGTGGCGGCCGTGGTTTAAAGGGACCTGAAAACTGGGGTATTTTATTAGACTTGGCCAAGGCCTTGGGTGCCGCCACTGCTTGTAGTCGACCTGTCTCCGATTCAGATTGGCGCCCACATCATGAACATGTTGGTCAAACCGGCATTCAAATTGCGCCTAATTTATACATAGCTATTGGCATCTCAGGAGCCATACAACATTTAGCAGGTGTGAACAGAAGTAAAACTATTGTGGTCATTAATAAAGATCCAGAAGCGCCGTTTTTTAAAGCGGCTGATTATGGCGTAGTAGGTGATGCTTTTGAAATTGTACCAAAATTAACAGCAGCAGTTATAAAATCAAAAGCAACTAATTAGTTTTTTGAATTTGAAGTACTGCAGTAGATATTTATATAGCAACTATTTAGAGTGATCTTAATTGTCCCCCATCCACTGGTAAATTAATGCCATTGATAAAACCTGCGGCTGGACTAGCTAAAAAACAAACTGCAGCTGCGAATTCCTCTGGTTCACCCAATCTTTTAATAGGAATACTATTTTCAATATTTTTTCTGATCTCTTCCTTGGTCAGCCCTGCTTTTTCTGCTCTATTAGTAAATAAATAATCCAATCTTTCGGTATTGGTAAAACCAGGCAATACATTGTTCATAGTAATACCCCATGGGCCTAGTTCTCTAGATAAGGTTTTGGCCCAATTGGCCATACCTGCTCGAATGGTGTTGGAAATACCTAAATCATCAATTGGTTCTTTGATGGATACAGAAAGTACATTAATAATTCTACCAAAATTTTCGGCACGCATGCCAGGTAATAATAGCTGCACCAATTGATGCGCATGCAATAAATGAGATGTAAAAGCATCACTCAAATCATCGGTACTTGTTGCATACAAGGGACCAGTAGCAGGACCGCCAGTATTGTTCACTAATATATGAATGGTTTTAATTTGCTCTAATAATTGAGTGATTATTTTTTTTGATGCCGATAAATGATTGGTGTCAATAACTAAATAACTATGTTTTTGTTGCAAGGGTGAAGGTAAATGCGCTACTACTTGTTTTAACTTATCTTCGGTTCGAGCAAAAATTATGACTGTTGCACCCGCCGCCGCCAATGCATTTGCGCATGCGGCACCTAAACCTTGAGAAGCGCCCCCTACAAGTGCGTATTTATTTTTTAAAGCATTCATGAAAACTATTTTAAATGGCTAAGAACTTAGTTTGGCATAATCTTCACGCACTGGATTAAATACATCAATAATATCGCAATCGCTGATGCTTTTTCCTGAGTGGATCGTATTAGATGGTATAATAAATAAATCACCAGCTTTTAATAAATGAGGGACCCCATCTACTATTAATTCAAAATCACCCTTTACGATATGTGTTACTTGTTCATGCAGATGTTGATGCGCTGGTAAAGTGTGCCCTGCAATGGAATGCACAAAGGACCAAGTCATAGAATGACTGTGCAGCAATTTAGTATCAAAGCCAGCGCATAAGGTGACCGCTTTGATTTCTGTTAAATTTATTGGTTTCATAGGATTTGTTTATTATTCACAATTTAATACTTCTGATAAAAATAGGCCTTAAAAGATTTAATTTTTAATTAACTTTGAAGTGCAAAATAGAATATGCAAAAAATCGAATTAGAAATTGTCGCTTTATCACATAGCATCACCCAATCTAACTCCTATGCAGTTATTTTAGGAGAGGTGAATGGCTTGCGTCGCTTGCCAATTGTGATTGGTGGATTTGAAGCACAAGCTATTGCTGTAGCGCTAGAAAACATGCACCCCTCTCGACCGCTCACCCATGATTTAATGAAGAATTTTATGACTGCTTTTGAGATACAATTGCAAGAAGTATATATATGTGATTTACAAGAAGGAATATTTTATTCCAAATTGGTTTGCTTTACCGCCAATCATACCATCGAAATAGACAGTAGAACAAGTGATGCCTTAGCCTTGGCCGTTCGATTTGGTTGTCCCATTTATGTGTATGACAATATTTTAGAACAAGCAGGTTTGGCCAATGAAAATGCAGAAAAAACAATGACCCCCACTACCAGTGTTACTGCCAACCCTGTAGAAAGTGATTTATCTAAATTATCCCTACCTGAATTAAATAAATTATTACAAGAAGTTTTAGAACAAGAGGATTATATCCGCGCAATTGATATTCGTGACGAAATCAATAAAAAAAATGCGCAAAAGAAATCATAACCAATGATTCAGTTCCCTAATTGTAAAATTAATTTAGGCTTATCTATCTTAGAAAAAAGGACGGATGGATTTCATGACTTGGAAACGGTATTTTATCCAGTGGCTTTAAAGGATAGTCTTGAAATTGTCCTCAATAAGGAGCCTAATAATAACGCTCTTGAATTTACAAGCTCTGGTAACCCAATAGCAGGTGAGGTTTCAGAAAATCTTTGTATTAAGGCCTATCATTTATTCAAAAAAGATTTCCCCCAAATAGCTGGGGTAAAAATTCATTTGCATAAGCTTATTCCCATGGGTGCTGGACTAGGTGGCGGATCCAGTGATGGTGCATTTGCTTTAATCATGCTTAATGAAATGTTTGAATTAAAATTAACCCAGGCTCAATTAATTAATTATGCTGCTCAATTAGGTAGTGATTGTCCTTTCTTTATTTTAAATCAAGCTTGTCACGCAAGAGGTCGAGGTGAAATTTTGGCCCCCATTGCGATTGATTTAAACAATTATTCTTTTGCTTTGATCCATCCAGGTATCTCTATTTCCACTGCTTGGGCTTTTCAACAAATAAAACCTAGTCAAAAAGAAAAAACAATCTTAGAAATTATTCAAGCCCCAATTCAATCTTGGAAAAACAATTTGGTGAATGATTTTGAAAAACCTGTATTTGAGGCGAATCCAAATCTAGAAATAATTAAAAACGAACTCTATCATCAAGGGGCTTTGTATGCAAGTTTAAGCGGATCAGGCAGTAGCCTCTTTGGCATTTTCCCTAAAGCTCATCCATTTAAAATCAGTGCGGTTTTTGACAAATTACGAATAGATTTTATTTGATTGATTTCAAAATAGGTATTTGCGAACGTTCGTTATTTGATATTTTTCAAACATTTATAATTTTTATTAAAAATTTTTAAACGCTTAGTAAAATTATTGCGATTCTACTATAAAAAATCCTTGTTTTTTCGTAATTTTCCATGAATCGATATCCTTTAGAATTATCCTATAATTAATTGGTTGAAATGACGAAAATAAAAAACTTAGGATTGTACAATCCTGCTTTTGAACACGATGCTTGTGGTATTGGATTTGTGGCCAATATTAAAGGCGTAAAATCACATCAGCATGTATTTGATGGTTTAACTATTTTAGAAAATATGGAACACCGTGGTGCTTGTGGCTGTGAAGTAAATACAGGAGATGGTGCAGGTATCATGATACAAATTCCACATGAATTTTTCTTTGATGAATTGTTACATCAAGGCATTCACCTTCCTGATTTGAATGAATACGGTGTTGGATTTATTTTCTTTCCTAACGACAAGGCTATTTTAGTGGAATGCAAAGAAATTTTTGCACGTGCAGCAGAAAAATTAGGTATTGAAATTATTGGCTATAGAAAAGTACCTGTTAATAGAGCTACCATTGGCCCTTCTGCTTTATCAGTGGAGCCTGCCATGGAACAAGTTTTTCTAAAAAAGCCCGACCACATCAGCCATCCTGAAGATTTTGAAAGAAAACTTTTTATTTTAAAAAATTACGCTTCGCATACCATCAATAACTCTATCAAGAAAGAGGCCATAGGATTTTATATGGCTTCGCTTTCCCAAAGAGTCATTGTTTACAAGGGTCAATTGACCTCTCATCAAGTGCGTGAATACTTTCCAGACTTAAGCGACAAAAGAGTCACTTCTGCCTTTGGCTTAGTACATTCCAGATTTGCTACCAATACTTTTCCTTCTTGGAAATTAGCACAGCCATTCAGGTACATTGCACATAATGGAGAAATCAATACACTTCAAGGAAATTTAAATTGGTTAAGGTCCAATGAGCATAGCTTTTTATCTCCCTATTTTAGTAAAGAAGAAATAGACATGATCTTGCCTGTAGTAACAGCCAATCAATCAGATTCCGCCTGTTTGGACAACTTAATTGAATTACTGACTTTATCAGGCCGCAGTTTACCACATGTGATGATGATGCTGATTCCAGAAGCCTGGGATGGCAATGAATTAATGGATCCTGTGAAAAAAGCATTTTATGAATTTCATGCTGCCTTCATGGAACCATGGGATGGCCCTGCTTCCATTTCATTTACCGATGGAAAAATGATTGGTGCCACTTTGGATAGAAATGGACTTAGACCCTCTCGTTATTGCGTCACTAATGATGACCGTGTTATCATGGCCTCTGAAACTGGCGCTTTGCCTGTGGATCAATCCACCATCATTGAAAAAGGTCGCTTGCAACCAGGCAAAATGTTTGTGGTAGATATGGAGGCTGGAAAAATTATCAGTGATACCGATTTAAAACAAAAAATTTGCGCCCAACAACCTTATGGCGATTGGTTAAATAAATATAAAATTCGCTTAGAAGAATTACCTGAACCCCGAATTCAATTCACTCATTTAGAACACGATCAAATTTTTAAATACCAAAAAGCGTTTGGTTATTCCAAAGAAGACATTGAAAATATCATTACTCCGATGGCCATAGATGGTAAAGAGCCGATTGGATCCATGGGTACCGATACCCCTTTAGCCGTATTAAGCGATCAACCTCAACATATAACTAGTTACTTCAAACAATTGTTTGCACAAGTAACCAATCCACCGATTGATCCTATCCGTGAAAGAATGGTGATGTCCTTGGCCACTTTTGTGGGTAGTCAAGGAAATTTATTAGTGGAAGATCCAATGGCCAGTCATTGTGTTGCTTTAAAACATCCTATTTTAAACAACCACGAATTAGAAAAAATAAGAAGTATTGATACAGGTGTTTTTCAAGCCAAAACTTTACAATGTTATTTTAGAGCGGATGGAAAAGAAGGTTCTTTAAAAAGAGGCTTAGACCGTTTATGTCGTTATGCAGTGGATGCTGTAGAAGATGGATTTGAAGTGATTATTTTAACTGACCGTTCTATTGATTCTGAACATGCCGCTATTCCAAGCTTACTTGCTTGTGCAAGTGTGCATCATCATTTAATCAGAAAAGGATTAAGAGGTAAAGTAGGTATCATAGTGGAAGCAGGTGATGTATGGGAAGTACACCATTATGCCTGTCTGATTGGTTTTGGAGCAACTGCGATTAATCCTTACATGGCCTTGTCAACCATTCGCGATAGAAAGATTGAAGGAAAAATGGTCACTGAACTTGACGAAAAACAATTAAAGAAAAATTACATTAAAGCAGTCAATGAAGGATTGTACAAAGTATTCTCTAAAATGGGTATCTCTACTTTACAATCTTATCAGGGGGCTCAAATATTTGAAATCATTGGCATCAACAAGGAAGTAGTCAATAGACATTTTACGGGCGCTATTTCTAGAATTGATGGCATGGGCTTAGATGAAATTGCTAAAGAAATTTTAGCGAAACATGAATTGGCTTTTGCTAAAAAATCTTCCTTAGTAGATCGCTTGACCGAAGGGGGTGTTTACCAATGGAAACGCAGAGGAGAATTCCATTTATTCAATCCACAAACCATTCACTTGCTTCAACATTCAACCAAATCGAATGACTATGCAAGTTTTAAAAAATATTCCAAGTTGGTGAACGATCAAACCGAAAAAGCATGCACCCTAAGAGGCTTATTTGATTTTAAACCAACTCGTCCTTCTATATCAATCGACGATGTGGAACCAGCTGCTGCCATCTACAAACGTTTTGCCACAGGAGCGATGTCTTTTGGCTCTATTTCTTGGGAGGCGCATACTACCCTTGCCATTGCGATGAACCGATTGGGTGGAAAATCAAATACAGGTGAAGGCGGTGAAGATGAAATTCGTTATCAAAAATTACCGAATGGCGATTCTATGCGCAGTGCGATTAAGCAAGTAGCGAGTGCAAGATTTGGTGTTACAAGTTATTATTTATCTGAAGCAGATGAATTACAAATAAAAATGGCTCAGGGTGCCAAACCTGGTGAAGGCGGACAATTACCCGGCGATAAAGTAGATGACTGGATTGGTAAAACAAGACATGCAACGCCAGGTGTAGGTTTAATTTCTCCTCCACCCCATCATGATATTTATTCTATTGAAGATTTATCACAGTTAATATTTGATTTAAAAAATGCGAACCGCGCTGCCAGAATTAATGTAAAATTAGTTTCTAAAGCAGGTGTAGGTACCATTGCTGCAGGTGTGACAAAAGCAAAAGCCGATGTGGTTTTAATTGCAGGTTTTGATGGAGGCACAGGCGCTTCCCCATTAAGTTCCATTAAGCATGCAGGTTTGCCTTGGGAATTAGGATTAGCAGAAACACATCAAACCTTAGTAAAAAATAAATTGCGTAGTCGTGTAGTAGTGCAAGCCGATGGCCAAATGAAAACAGGACGCGATATTGCCATTGCTACCTTATTAGGTGCAGAAGAATGGGGTGTGGCCACTGCTGCCTTAATTGTAGAAGGTTGTATTATGATGCGTAAATGTCATATGAATACCTGCCCAGTGGGTGTGGCAACTCAAGATCCTGAATTGCGCAAACGCTTTACTGGTGACCCTGAGCATGTGGTTCATTTTTTTGAATTCATCACCCAAGAACTTCGTGAAATTATGGCGGAATTAGGCTACCGTACGATCAATGAAATGGTAGGTCAAGTAGATGCCTTAACCATGCGGGAAAACATCAACCATTGGAAGTATAAGAATTTAGACTTAAGCGATGTATTGTATAAAGAGCCTGCTGAAGCGGGTGTGGGTTTATACCATACAGAAGCACAGGATCATTTAATGTCTGAAGTGTTAGATTGGAAATTACTAGATGCAGCGAAGCCTGCCATTGAAAAGAAAGAAAAAGTAAAAGCTTCATTTCCTATTAAAAATACCGATCGTACTACTGGCACCATTGTTTCTAATGAAATAACGAAAGTATACAAAGCAGAAGGCTTACCAGAAGACACCATTCACTTTAATTTTAAAGGAACAGCAGGACAAAGTTTTGGTGCCTTTAACACGAAGGGTGTAACCCTAGAGTTGGAAGGCGATGCCAATGATTATTTTGGAAAAGGTTTGAGTGGCGCAGAATTGATTGTATACCCTGACAAGAAAGCAACATTTATTCCTGAAGAAAATATCATTATAGGTAACGTAGCTTTTTATGGCGCTACAAGCGGCCATGCTTACATAAGAGGAAAAGCGGGGGAAAGATTTGCTGTGCGTAATTCAGGCGCTACGGTTGTAGTAGAAGGCATCGGCGACCATGGTTGTGAATACATGACAGGAGGTATTGCCGTTATATTAGGAGCAACAGGTAGAAACTTTGCAGCGGGTATGAGCGGAGGAATCGCTTATGTATATGACGTGCAAAATAATTTTGAAGTTTTATGTAATAAGGAAATGGTAGAATTAGAAGCGCCTGATAAAGAAGATGAGGCTTTACTTAAAAAACTAATTCAAGCGCATTTTGATAAAACAGGAAGCGCAGTGGCTAAATTTATTTTAGCCGACTTCGAGAATCAATTAAAGCAGTTTGTAAAAGTGTTTCCTTCTGATTACAAAGAGGCATTAGCAAAACAAAAATCAAAATTATTAGTAACGAAATAAAAAATAATAAAGGACAAGTATAAAGTATATGGGCAAACCAACAGGATTTAAAGAATTTACAAGAGAACTTCCTACTAAAATTTCAGTAGCGGAGCGCAAAAATAATTACAACGAGTTTATTAACTTACTGCCTGAGCAAAAGTTAAATGAACAGTCGGCGCGTTGTATGAATTGCGGTGTACCCTTTTGCCACAGTGGTTGCCCTTTAGGCAATATCATTCCGGAATTCAATGATGCAGTTTACCGCAATGAATGGAAGGACGCCTACGAGATTTTAATTTCTACCAATAATTTTCCGGAATTTACCGGAAGAATTTGTCCTGCCCCTTGCGAAAGCGCCTGTGTATTAGGTATCAACCAACCCGCAGTAACCATTGAAGAAATTGAAAAACATATTATTGAAATAGCCTTTGACAAAGGATTTGTTAAACCACGCAAGCCCAATCTAAGGACTGGTAAAAAAGTAGCTGTCATTGGTTCAGGCCCTGCAGGATTGGCCACAGCTGCACAATTGAATTATGCTGGACATGAAGTAACTGTTTATGAGCGTGATCCAAAACCTGGAGGCTTACTTCGTTTTGGTATTCCCGATTTTAAATTAGAAAAAACTGTCGTAGAAAGACGTATTAATTTACTAGAGGAAGAAGGCGTTCGTTTTATTTGCAATGCCAATGTGGGCGTGAATATAAGAGTGAATGACATCATGCGTGATTATCATGCTGTTGTATTAGCAGGAGGCTCAACTATTCCAAGAGATTTAACCATTCCAGGACGTGATCTGAAAGGAGTACATTATGCGATGGATTTTTTAAAGCAACAAAATAAAAGAGTAAGCACTATTCAAATAGAGGAAGCAGATTTATTAGCAAGTTCAAAAAATGTAATTGTCATTGGCGGCGGTGATACGGGAAGTGATTGTGTTGGCACTTCTAATAGACATAAAGCAAAATCGGTGACTCAATTTGAATTATTACCTAAGCCTCCTGAAGCAAGAGCCGATTATATGCCTTGGCCTACCTACCCTATGTTATTAAAAACAACTACTTCGCATGAAGAAGGGGCAGAAAGAATTTGGGGCGTTGCTACCAAGGCTTTCATTGGTGATGATAAAGGAAATTTAAAAGCATTACAAATTGTAGATTTAGAGTGGAGCGCTAGTGCAAATGGAAGTCCTTCAAAATTTATTGAGAAATTAGGAAGTGAAAGAGAAATTCCATGCGAACTAGCCTTACTCGCTATGGGCTTTTTACATCCCGACCCAACTGGCATCATTGATGAATTAGGTGTTGAATTGGATGAAAGAGGAAATGTAAAAGCTACTGAACAAGCTTATCAAACCAATATAGCCAAAGTATTCACTGCAGGAGATATGCGCCGTGGACAATCCTTAGTGGTTTGGGCCATTAGTGAAGGAAGAGAATGTGCACGTAAAGTAGATATTTATCTAACTGGCTCTTCCTTATTGGAATCAAAAGACAGCAGTTTGTTTTTTCAACAAGGTTAATTTGAACTTTTTTTACACATCTAATTATTTTATTATATTATTATTATAGTCTAAAAGCCAGTACTATTAAGACTATAAGATGATTATGTGCTTATTCTTAATATATTATAATTATTTATATGTATATTAATTTTATTTGTATACATATATTTTATGTATTTTTACAATAATTAATACATATTTTATATTTTTATAATAAAACAATAAAAGCACATGAAGAACGAAACCGTACAAAAATTTGCTCCTTTTATTTTATTGCTCATTGTAGCAGTGCTCGCCTTATTCGTACCACAACTTCCTAGTTTTCAGGGAGACGCGACTACTTACAATGGAGCCGATATCGCCTGGATTTTAGTGGCTACAGCACTTGTCTTTATTATGACCCCTGGACTAGCCTTCTTTTATGGAGGTATGGTGCATCGAAAAAACATCATTTCTACAATGATTAAAAGTATTGTATCTGCAGGTATTGTTTCTGTTATTTGGATCAGCTTTGGGTATAGTTTGAGCTTTGGCGAAAGCATGAATGGTATTATTGGAAATCCAATGACCCATTTATTTTTTAAAGGTGTAGTGAATGGAGCCCCTAGTTTACAAGGAGGATCAGCGATGACCATTCCCTTATTATTGTTTGCACTATTTCAATTGATGTTTGCTATTATCACACCAGGCTTAGTCGTAGGTGCAGTAGCGGAGCGTATTAAATTCACTTCTTATATTTTATTTATTGTTTTATTTATCATTTTGGTATATGCTCCATTAGCACATTGGTCTTGGCATCCTCAAGGATTTTTATTCAAAATGGGCGCACTCGATTTTGCAGGTGGTACCGTGGTTCATATCAGTGCTGGCTGTGCTGCCTTAGCAGGTGCCATCGTTTTAAAGTCACGTAGATCTAAATTAGAACAACAAGAAATCCCTCCGGCCAATATTCCTTATGTATTAATTGGAACAGGCTTACTTTGGTTTGGTTGGTTTGGCTTTAATGCAGGTTCTGCTTTAGGAGCCAATAGTCTAGCCATCAATGCTTTTGCTACCACCAATACTGCAGCAGCAGCGGCAGGTTTAGCTTGGATGTTTTTTGATGTAATGAAAGGCAAAAAACCTTCTGTACTAGGATTTTGTATTGGTGCTGTAGTAGGCTTAGTCGCCATTACCCCTGCAGCTGGTTTTGTTGGTATCCCACAAAGTATATTTATTGGTTTAGTGGCAGCAATTATTTCTAATGCAGCAAGCCATGCATTCAAATTGTCTAGAGTGGATGATACGCTTGATGTATTCCCATGTCACGGCATTGGCGGTATGGTAGGTATGTTGATGACCGGTATCTTCGCTTCTAAATCTGTGAATGCAGCTGGAGCTGATGGATTATTTTATGGAAATCCAGGCTTTTTCTTCATCCAATTAAAAGCCATGTTGATTGTTGTTGCCTATAGTTTTTCTGTTTCCTATATTATTTTTAAAATTATAAGCATCATAATGCCACTTCGTGTTACTGAAGAAGATGAAGAATTAGGCTTAGATGCTACACAACATGATGAGAAATACGGCAGAAACCCTTTAAAAGCATAATAAATTATCATTTTGCAGGTTCTGGAAACTGCGAAAAGGTCCGAATCAAATTCGGGCCTTTTTTATTATATTAGCAGACAGATGAAAATCCTTAAAAGAGCCGTTCAGCTTGTCTATTGCTTGTATGCCATTGTATTGTTTACAATACTCACTATACTATCCGTAACTGCCATGTTTATTTCCATTCCACTTGGCAAAGAAAAATTAAGTGCCCACGTTTATTTTATTTGTAGGTATTGGGCCAAACTACTTTATTTTTTTATGGGTATCCGTCACTCAGAAATTTTTGAAGCTCCCCATGATTTTAATCGCGCCCATGTTTTTGTAGGTAACCATAATTCTTATATGGATATTCCGTCCATCGTTCAATTAAAACATCAGCCCATTCGACCATTAGGTAAATTTGAGTCTTCAAAAATTCCACTGTTCGGACTTATTTATAGACATGCAGTGGTCATGGTGGACAGAAGTGATCCTGAAAAAAGAGCACAAAGTTTGCGTAATTTAAAAGCTGCTTTAGAAAAACATATCTCCATTTTTATATTTCCCGAAGGCACTTTCAGTATGACCGAGGACTACCCACTAAAATCTTTTTTCAATGGCGCCTTTAAATTAGCTATTGAAATGAATGTCCCTATTCAACCTGTTTTGTTGATTGATTCTATTGATCGTATGCATTATAGTAGTGCCTTTACACTTACCCCTGGCAAACATAGGGTGGTCTATTTAGAAACTGTGGAAGTACGAAATTATACCCTTGATCAAATGGATGCCTTAAAAGACTTTGTTTTCAAAAAAATGGACGAAGGCATGAGAAGATATAGAAACTATCCAAAATCATAGTGTATTTTTGCAACCCCATATCATGTACGCAGAAATCATCATACCCTTAGCGCTTCCTAAAAATTATACTTGGATGATTCCCGAACCTTTGCAATCGGAATTAATGACTGGCATGCGCGTTGAAGTAATGTTGGGAGCCAATAAAAGATATGCGGGTATTGTAAAAAAAATTACGACGGAAAAGCCTGCCGATTTTAATCCTAAACCCATTTTATCCATCCTAGACGATCAACCCATCCTCTATCCCAAGCAAATGGCTTTATGGGAATGGATGGCACAATATTATATGTGCACTGAAGGCGAAGTAATGCAAGCAGCCATTCCCAGTCATTTAAAAATATCCAGCGAAAGTGTTTTTATTTTTAATGAAGCACATTCCAACGATGGAAAAAATCTAAGTGACTCAGAATACCTTGTCACGGAAGCCTTGGAAATTAGAAAAGCTTTAAGCTTACTCGAAATCCAAAAATTATTAGATAAAAAATCGGTCTACCCCGTTATCAATAAACTAATCCAAAAAGGAATTTGCTTAGTGCAAGAAAACATGAAGGATAAATATAAAATTAAAGAAGAAATTTTTATTTTATTGCACCCTGATTATAGAAAGGAAACAGCCTTGGAAAATTTATTGAACGATTGGACTAGAGCACCAAAACAATTGGAACTTTTACTTGCTTTTTTACATTACGAAAAAACAGAAGGAGAAGTAAGACAAAAAGATATGCTTGAAAAATCTGGTGCTTCTAGCGCACAGTTAAAGGCATTGATAGACAAAGGGATTTTGATTGCTGAAAAAAGAAAAAAAGACAGACTACAAATAGATCCTTCATTAGGCAATCAGGATTTTCATACTTTGTCTGTCAATCAATTAGCAGCCTTTCAATCCATCCAAACGCAACTATTCACAAAGCCAGTGCATTTATTGCATGGCATTACTGGAAGTGGGAAAACCCAAATATATGTAGCATTGATCAATGAAGTGATGAAGCAAAACAAACAGGCTTTGTATCTGTTGCCTGAAATTGCGTTGACTGCTCAAATGATTCGTCGTTTAAAACAATATTTTGGGGGCAGCATTGCCATATATCATTCTAAATTCAATCCCAACGAAAGAGTGGAAATTTGGAATAAAGTTAAATCAGGTGAAATTAAAATTGTATTGGGAGCGAGGTCAGCTTTATTCTTACCTTATAAAGATTTATCTCTGATTATCATTGATGAAGAGCACGACCCTTCTTACAAACACCAAGAACCTGCACCTCGATATCAGGCAAGAGATACGGCCATATATTATGCTAGCCAACTAGGTGCTAAAGTGGTCCTAGGATCAGCAACGCCTTCTGTAGAAACTTATTACAATGCAGTCTCCAAAAAATATGGTTATACTTATTTAAGTGAACGTTATAACCAGGGGGCATTGCCTTCCATTCAATTGATTGATACCAAAAAACAAATAGCGGGCACCACTATTTTAACGCCTGAATTATTGGCCAGCATTAAGCAAACCATTAATAATAAAAAACAGGTCATCCTATTTCAAAACAGAAGAGGCTATGCCCCTTATTTAATTTGTGAAACCTGTGGATGGATTCCTCATTGTGCACATTGTGATGTTACCCTTACCTATCATAAAGCCAAGAATATATTGTCCTGTCACTATTGCGGAGCAAGTTATCCTATTGTATCTACTTGTAAGGCCTGTGGCAAACAGCATTTTAAACAAAAAAGTTTTGGCACCGAACAAATAGAAGAAAAATTAAACCAAAGCTTGCCTGGCGTAGTGGTAGCAAGAATGGATCTGGACAATGTCAAAGGCAAGAATGAACACGATCAACTCATTCAACAATTTGAACAAAAACAAATTGATATTTTAGTAGGCACCCAAATGGTAGTGAAAGGATTGGATTTTGAAAATGTAGACTTAGTGGGTATTGTTGATGCAGATAGTTTATTAAACTTTAATCATTATAGGGTCAATGAACGTGCTTTTCAAATGATGGAACAAGTGAGTGGAAGGGCTGGCAGAAAAAATGACCAAGGCAAAGTGCTCATTCAAGTTAGCCAGATGCAACACCCCATTGTGCAATTGGTGCAGAACCATGATTATTTTGGATTTTATGCATATGAGATACAAAATAGAAAACATTTCGCTTATCCCCCTTTCAGTAGATTGGTCAGCTTACTTTTCAAGCACAAGGAAAATAATATTGCAGAGGAAGCCATCCTCCATTTTTTTCAATCTCTTGGACCAGCCATTCAGAAAACAGTCTTGGGCCCAGCCCAACCAATTGTTAATAGGGTAAGAAATAAATACATTTGGGAATTAGCAGTAAAAATTTCAAAACAACCAGAAGCTTTACAAACAGCTAAACAGCAATTATTACATTATATTCGTTTATTGCAAGTACATCCAAGATACAAATCGGTACAAATTATTATTGACATTGATCCCAATTAAAGCAATGAACTTAAAGGAAAATATATCACTTCAGTCTTATACCAGCTTTGGATGCAATGAAATCTGTCGTTATTTTACTAGCATAGCATCAGCAGATGCCCTTTTGGAAGCCCTTCAATGGTGTAAAGAAAAAAATATTGCCTATTTAATTTTAGGTACAGGCAGTAATGTCTTGTTTACACAACCTTATCCTGGATTAATTATAAAAAATGAAATAACTGGTATTAAAAAAACGAATGAAACTGCTTCTGAAGTTTTTTTAAGCGTAGGTGCTGGTGAAAATTGGCACCATTTTGTTAGTTACTGTGTTCAAAAAGGTTGGGGCGGCTTAGAAAATTTAAGCCTAATTCCCGGTACTGTTGGGGCTAGTCCCATTCAAAACATTGGCGCCTATGGTGTAGAAGTTCAAGAATGCATTCAAACCGTAACTGCATATGATACCGAAGCACAAGTTTGGGTAAACTTAAGTAATAGTGAATGTGCATTTGGTTATAGAGATAGTTTATTTAAAAAGCAAAGAAACAGATACCTCATTACCCAAGTAAATTTTTTATTAAAAAAACAACCACATTTGAGGACGGATTATGGAGCCATCAAAGAAGTATTGCATGAGAAGAGTATAAAAAATCCAAGTATGGCGGATGTCTCCAATGCTGTTATACAAATTAGAAATGCCAAATTACCCGACCCAGCTAAATTAGGCAATGCAGGTAGTTTTTTTAAAAACCCCACCCTTAGTAAAACCGAATTTGAAAACTTAGTACTTCAATTTCCACAAATAATGGCCTATCCCATTTCAGACAAAGCGTATAAACTGGCCGCAGGCTGGTTGATTGAACATTGTGGATGGAAAGGGATAAGAAAAGGCAGAGTGGGTTGTTTTGAAAAACAATCTTTAGTAATTGTCAATTATGACCATGCTTCTGGAAAAGAAATATTTGATTTCTCTGAAGAAATTATACAGTCTGTACTTAAAAAATTTAATCTACTATTAGAACGAGAAGTAAATGTGTTTTAATTAATATAAAACAATCATATCGGTTCTTCGGTTCTTTGCCCTTCCTTGTAATGTTTTATTGTCTGCAATAGGTCTGGTATCAGCATAACCCGCAGTGGTTACCCTTTTTAAATTGATTCCCTTTTTTATCAAATAATTGCTCACTACCAAGGCTCTTTGCTCAGATAATTTTTGATTGATTTTTAAAGTCCCTGTATTATCAGTATGTCCACCAATAGCGAGTGACATATTTGGATAAGCATTCATCACCACAATAATTGAATCCAGTCCTGCCAATAATTCTTTACTTAAGATAGTTTTACCCGAAGCGAACTTAAGATTGGAAGTAAATTTATCAATTATTGGTTGAAAATTGGCACAACCATGATTGGCCATAATGCCCGCCTGATTTGGGCAATTGTCTTGCTCATCATCAATGCCATCTTTGTCTGCATCTGGTATGGGACAACCTTGATATCGGTCCAGCCCTTTTTCTTTAGGGCATTGATCTAATTCATCATTGAGGCCGTCTTTGTCAGCGTCTGGAATAGGACAGCCATGGTATTTAACTGGTCCAACTGCATTGGGACATTGGTCATTTTCATCGTTTACTCCATCCTCATCTTCATCTGGTACAGGACAACCATGGTACTTGACCAAACCTGATTGATTAGGACATTCATCTGCCTCCCCTGAAACACCATCATCGTCCGCATCTGCAGACACTGGAGCAGCAGGCAACATAACTGGTTTTTTATTTTTTAATTTTAAAGGGTAGGTATAAGTAATGGAATGTGCAAAATGTATTTTGGTCAAAGGAGAAAGTTCTGCCCTATAGGAACTTGCTATTTGTAGGAACGACCCTTGTTTGGCTTTGATTTGGATCCCTCCACCAATGGGTAAATAAGCAGTATAATAGGCAGCATGATCTGTAGCAATACCCAATCCAGCTGTTAAATAAGGAACTATTTTTTTATCATCTGTACGTAACTTATAATTTATATTGGCATCTACTGCAAAATAATATTGATTGGTTTTTGCTGCTGGAATTAATTTTGAAACATAATAGGGATATTTTAAAGATGCGATATCTAGATTCAACATCAGATCCATATTAGGGTTGATCCCTTTAAAAAATTGCAAACCAGCATAGGGGGCCGTTTTTGTTAAATTCTCTGTACCATTGGTTTTTTTAAAATCAAATACACCTATTTTAAACCCAATAGAAGCTTCCTTAGTACTTGCTGAATCTTGTGCCTTAATGGCCAAACTTGTAGCAAGGGTAACTAGAATCAATAAAACTTTTTTCATGTGCTTCCTGGATGTTTGATACTTGACAAAATTAAGTCAAATACTTTAAAATACTATTGCCGTTTTGGATTAGACTTAGAATAACCAAGACCATCCACCACCACTTTTTCAATGCCATTGGACCTTATTTTAATTTTTTTAGAGGCTGCCTGACTTAAATCTATAACTCTACCCTTTTTAAGCATATTGGAATGCATACGATCATTGATACGGACCAAAACGGATCTTCCATTGCGCATATTGGTTACTCTAACAATGGTATTTAGTTTGTAAATATTACTTGCCGCTGTATACTTTCTGTTAAAGAAAACCTCCCCCGTAGCAGTCAAGGTTCTATCCAAATTGGTACTGTAAAAACTTGCAATACCAGTGACATGGTTCAATTCTATTTTAATTCGATGGGTATCAATTTTATACTGATATTTAGCGATGTAATTACTATCCAAAAAATTTTCGGTAGCTAAGTTATTATTTAGGTATAAATTTTGTGCAAAAGAAAAAATAGGCAGCAACAAAATACCCAATAATCTAGTTTTGGCAAACATAGTGTTTGATTTAAGCTATAGTTTCTACCGCTACTACGCTGTCGATATTTAAAGCACCATAAATATGGGGAAACAATTCATCTACATCATGCGCTAATTCATATAAAACAGGTCTTTGTACTTTTTCTTTCTCAATTTTTAGTTTAACTAAGCCTGTTTGATTTTTATAAAAACGCTCCAATACACCAGGTACTTGCTTTTCAATTGAACAATGTATAAAACCATCCTGGTCATAATTCTTAGGGAGGTACTCATTTTTCGTCTTTGCTTTTGCCCATTCTTCTTGAGAAGTAATATGGTAAATGTATTCGCTTTCCATTTTTTATTATTTTTAAATAATTCTTGGAATTTTTTGATCTATTAATATCAAGTCTGCAAGTACAATGGCAGTCACTGCTTCTAGTACTACAGGTACTCTAAGCGCAATGCATAAATCATGTCTTCCTTTTACTGAAAATATTTCTTGTTCATTGGTTTCCCAATTCAAAGTAGTTTGTTCTTTTGGAGTTGAAGAAGTTGGCTTCACAGCTATTCTAAAAACCAAATCGTTCCCATTGGTATACCCTCCTACTACTCCACCTGCATGATTGGTTTTAGTTTTTCCAGAAGCATCTACAATGGCATCATTGTGCTCCACACCAAACATATTGGCCGCAGCAAATCCAGTTCCAAATTCAATGCCTCTGATAGCTGGAATAGAGAAAACTGCATGGCTGATTAAAGATTCCACGGAATTGAAAAAATGTTCACCAAGTCCAATGGGCAATCCTTTCACCACACATTCCACAATACCGCCAACGCTATCTTTAGCGTCAATGGCATTTTGTAAACCTTTTTCCAAATCGGTTTCACCACCAATACTAACAATATGTGCTTTTATTTCAATGCCTTTTAAAACTCGTTTCGCTACTACACCGGCACCCACCAAGGCAGCTGTCAATCTTCCACTAAAATGTCCGCCACCTCTGTAATCTTCAAAACCACCAAATTTATGGTGTGCCGTAAAATCTGCATGACCTGGTCTTGGAACAGCTCTTTGTTTTTCATAGTCCCCACTTCTAGTATTGTTATTTTCAAATAACATCATAATAGGGGCTCCTGTAGTTACGCCATTGAATATGCCAGATTTAAGGATGGGAATATCATCTTCTTTCCTTGGAGTTGTCCCTTTTTGTTGGCCTCCTTTGCGTCGTTCCATATCTTCTACGAAATCAGCCACTTGCAAAGTCAAACCCGCTGGACAACCATCAATGGTAATACCCACACAGGCACCATGTGATTCTCCAAATAGCTGTACGTTAAATAAAGTTCCAAATCTATTCATAATTAAAACGTTACTACAAGTTAAGTAATTTATTGTATATCCAGTTTTGCCCCCAATTGTTGTAGGTGGGTAAAGAAATCTGTATAAGATTTATTGATGGCTTCCGCTTCTGTAATTACTACAGGACCATTTGCACACAAAGCAACTACTGCGCAAGCCATGGCAATTCTATGATCATGCTGAGAAAACACAGTAGTTGATTTTATTTCACTGCTTCCATGTATTTTCATGGTGTCCCCTTCTAAATCTATTTGAATACCCATTTTTGCAAACTCTGTTTGTAAAGTAAGTCCACGATCACTTTCCTTATGTGCCAATCGACTCACCCCTTTGATTTCAGTAACTCCATTACAAATAGCGGCCAAGGCCACCAAGGGAGGAAATAAATCGGGACAATCCGTAGCATCAAAATTAAATGCAGTCAAATTTTTTGCGTGCTGCTCATCAGGGTTTGGACCAACGATGATACCATCCACATGTATGATAATACTGGCATGCGCTCCAATTAAAGCACTTATTATTTTCTTATCTGCCTGTGTTGAATTCAATTGCAAGCCTTTTACTTTAATGGGGCCAGCAATGGCGCCAGCCACCAATAAAAAAGCTGCCCCGCTCCAATCTCCTTCTACCGTATATTCTATCAATGGAAGCAATGGCGTATGGGATTCAAAATGAAAAGTTTCATAATCCTGATGCTTAACATTCCAACCAAATGCATTCAAAACAGCTAAGGTCAAATCAATGTATGGTTTACTTTTTAAATCCACTACTTTAATCTCTACCTCAGGTGTTTCACTTGCTGCATAAGCCATCAACAAACCCGTTAAAAACTGAGAACTCAATGAACCATCCACTGTAATGTTGGTCGCTTTCAAAGGCCCTTGTATTTGAATAGGTAAAAAACCCTTATTTGACTCAATTTGAATACCTAAAGAGGGAAATATTTCATCAAAAAAATGCATAGGTCTTTTCACCAAACTTCCTTTCCCTTGGATGGTCATCGTTTTATTGGATAAAGCAGCGATGGGTGTGAACATTCTAATCCCCAATCCACTCTCTCCACAATTCATTTCAGGTCCTATTGGATTTACACCATTGGAAACGATCTCAATGGAACTTGTTGTTTTGTTTACAATGGCACCTAAAGTTTGAATCACTTCCAAAGCAGCCAAATCATCATTGGAATGGCCTGGATTGTGAATGATGGTTTTACCAAGGTGCAACAAGGCAGCCGCACATGCTCTTTGCATACTACTCTTGCTTGCAGGCGCTTCTTGATCGCCTTTTAAGGTGGATGGATAAACTATTACACGCATCTTAAGAATATAACTTAATTAATTTTTCTAATGATTTCATTGGTACGGTTTGATAAACTGCCTTACCTATTTTTTTCAACAAAATATATTGCATGCCAGCACTTGCTTTTTTCTTGTCTTTTTGCATGACTTGCATGGCTTGTTCAATATCAAAATGCATACTAGTAGGTAGTCCGTATTTTTTCAAGGTATCTACCAATAATCCCGTGTCATTAAACCCTTGTAAAACTTGAGAAATTTTGGCAGCATACACCATACCAATACTAATGGCATGGCCATGCAAAAGTGCATGCTGGTTTTCAATGGCATGACCCAAGGTATGTCCAAAATTAAGCAACTTGCGATCACCCTTTTCAAACTCATCCTTTTGTACCACTTTTACCTTTATCTGTACATTTTTTTCAATTAAAAGCGATAAGGCATTTTTATTTTTTTGATAATAAGATAAGTCATGACTTGACAAAGCCTTCATCATACCAGCATCTTTAATAGCTGCATGTTTAATTATTTCTGCAAATCCGTTTTCCCACTGATGTTTAGGTAAGGTCTTTAAAAAATCTAAGTCGTATAATAAAAAAGATGGTTGTCTTATTAAGCCCACCATATTTTTATACAAGCCTACATCTATCCCATTTTTACCTCCAATAGAAGCATCCACCATGGCTAAGATTGTAGTAGGTACAAAACCTACTGCCACACCGCGCATATACACCCCAGCCACATAGCCCACCATATCAGTGACCACACCACCTCCCACACCAATTAAGACTGCTTCTCTGGTAGCACCAAAATTGAGTAGTGCTTCAATAATAAAATCTACGGTAGCTTGATGCTTGTGTTCTTCACCAGCTGGAATGACAATGGTTTTTTTCCCTTTAAATTTTTTTTCATGTAAGGCGTAAACGTTTTCATCTGTAATATAAAAGGCATTGGTTTTGTCTACCAGCTTATTGATACCAGCAAATTTGCCGTCTAGCACAAAAGAAACAGTACTATTATAAAATTTAACCTTCCAGGTTTTCATGGATTGATGCTTTAATTAAATGCACACTTTAAATTTATAAAGCTTAGCTATTCATAATTTTATTTTGATGATTGATGCTTTCCATATGCACGGCGTCCATGTACTTCGTAATAAAATCTTCACTCAAGCCCACTTTATTGCCCTTACCTACTGCACGCTCTAAAATTTCGTTCCAACGATTGGTTTGCAAAATAGTAATATCATTGTTTTTCTTATACTCCCCTATTTTTTCAGCCACCTTCATACGTGTTGATAAAACTTGTAACAATTCATCATCTAACTGATTAATTTGTTGACGTAATTTTTCAAGCGCTGCATGGTATTCTGCAGAAGCCACATCTTCTTTTCTCCAACGAATAGCTTCCAACATGGTTTTCAAAACTTCAGGGGTAATTTGTTGCTTTGCATCGCTCCAAGCATTGTCTGGGTCGATATGTGATTCAATAATTAAACCATCAAAGTCTAAGTCCATAGCTTGTTGAGCCACTTCTTGTAAAATGTCGCGACGACCGCAAATATGTGAAGGATCGTTGATCATTGGAATACCAGGGTAACGGCGTTTCATTTCAATCGCTAAATGCCACATGGGTGCATTTCTATATTCAGTATTGCCATAAGAACTAAATCCACGGTGGATCAAGCCTAATTCTTCAATACCTGCTTTCGCTATTCGCTCCATGCCTCCAATCCATAATTCTAAATCTGGATTAATGGGATTCTTAATCAATACAGGCACTTTCACCCCTTTTAATGCATCTGCAATTTCTTGCACACTAAAAGGATTTACTGTAGTTCGTGCACCTACCCATAATACATCTACATCAAAATGTAAAGCATCTTCTACTTGTTTAGCAGTCGCTACTTCTATAGCAATAGGCAAACCCGTTTCTTTTTTAGCTTGTTGCATCCATGGTAAACCTTTGGTACCGATACCTTCAAAACTTCCAGGTCGGGTCCTTGGCTTCCATATACCTGCACGCATAATATCTACTTTACCAGTTGCAGCTAAACGAATGGCGGTTTGCATCACTTGTTCTTCGGTCTCTGCACTACAAGGACCAGAAATAATCAAGGGTGATTTCTTTAATAAAATGCTCACTTTTTGTTGTTGTTCTGTTAAGTCTCCCATTTTTTCCAATTTTAATATTTAAATATTTATTTTAATTTTTTGATTTTTCTAATTATCCTTCTCTTTTAGAAAAACCTTTGGGTCCACCGCTATCAGCATCGTTCATTCGAATACGACGCCCTTTGTAGTTTTTACCATCTACCGCATTAATCATTTGTTTGGCAGCACCTGATTCAATTTCTACCCAGCTGTTCATATCACGCATGTCTATTTTACCCAAGGCTTCTTTTCTTAAGTCGCTCATGTCTAAAATAAATTGCAAAAAACTTGCTTTGTAAAAACCATCCTTGGTACCTAAGTTTACAAACAAACGCGTATAACCACTAGCACCTCTTTCAGCACCGCGACTTCCACGGTCGTCTGAACTACGCTCCATACCACGATCATTGCTTCTAGTTCTTCCACGATCAGTACCACTAAATTCTTGACGTCCTCTGTCACGATTACGATCTTGTTGTTGCATTGGCTCACGACGACCCTTTTCTGCTGTACGAATGTTTAAATCTTGCGCATTTTCATAATAACTCAAGAATCGATTGAACTCTAAGGCAGCCACACGCTTTAAAATTTCTTCTTTGCTCATGTCGGCAAACTTTTCAGCTAACATGGGAACATAGGTTTCATAATCGCCATGGCTTACATCGGTAGACATTAACTTATCCATTACATGGAAAAATTGTTTTCTACAAACATCTTTACCACTAGGAATATCTAATTTATGAAAAGTACATTTATTCATGTTTTCAATCTGACGCAAACGATAAGACTCACGCGCATGAACAATAGATATACAAATACCTTGACTACCTGCACGACCAGTTCTACCACTTCTATGTGTGTATACTTCTACATCATCTGGAAGTTCAAAATTGATAACATGGGTAATACCCTTTACATCAATACCTCTTGCAGCAACGTCAGTCGCAATTAATAATTGTAAACTCTTGTCACGGAATTGACCCATGACTCTATCACGTTGTTGTTGTGTTAAGTCGCCATGGATAGCATCAATGTCATAACCCTCACGCGTTAAACGCTGGGCTACTTCTTGTGCATCTGCCTTGGTTCTTGTAAAGATGATACCATAAATACCTGGATTAAAATCAATGATTCTTTTTAAAGTCTCATAACGATGTTGCGCAGAGGTTAAATAGTATTGATGGTCAATACTTTTATTGGTTGCATTTACTTTACCAATAGTTACTTCCACTGGTTCTTTCATGTAACGCTTACTTACTTTTCTAATTTCAGCAGGCATGGTGGCACTAAACAACCAGATACTTTCTCTGTTAGGCGTATTCTTTAAAATAAATTCAATATCCTCTTGGAAGCCCATGTTTAACATTTCATCGGCTTCATCTAAAACAACATATTCAATTTTTTCTAAGTTAATGGCCTTTCTTTCTATTAAATCGATCAAACGTCCTGGAGTGGCAACCACTACTTGCACCCCTCTTTTTAAATCTCTAATTTGCATGCTGATAGAAGTACCTCCATAAACCGCCAATACTTGTAAACCAGGAATATGTTTTTTAAACAAATTCATTTCGTTGACAATTTGCATACATAATTCTCTGGTTGGGCAAACCACCAAGGCTTGAGGGAATTTATCCGCTGTTTTGATTAACTGCAACAAAGGCAATCCAAACGCTGCTGTTTTACCTGTACCAGTTTGCGCTAGTCCAATAAAATCTTTGGTACCACTTATCAAAACTGGTATGGACCTTTCTTGAATTTCAGTAGCATGTGTATAGCCTAATTCTGTCACGGCTTTTACCAATTGATCATTAATACCTATTTCCGAAAATGTTTTTTTCGACTTTACGGCCTCTATTAATTCATTTTTTATTTCTACTTCTTCGTTCTTCTTCATTTTTATATTTTTTTGCTTAGTCGTTTTTACGCTTCGCTTTTTTTAATTATTTTAAGATCCTTTTTATTTGATTGGCATTTTGAATCAATTCCAAGAGATAGTCAGGGTTTTCTTTTTCCAAACTTGCCTTGAATTTTTTTAATTGACTAATATGCTCATTCAAAACATCTAATACATTTTCTTTGTTTTGCATAAAAATGGGCACCCACATTTCCGCATTGGACTTGGCCAAACGAACAGTGCTTTCAAAACCACTACTGGCTAACTCAAAAATGGCATCAGACTCTTTTTCCTTTTCTAACACTGTATTGGCTAGTGCAAAAGAAGTGATGTGTGAGATATGACTCACATAGGCTACATGTATATCATGTTTAATGGCATCCATATAGAGCATGTGCATACCTAAAGCTTGATAAATTTTCTCTACCAATTGTAAAGCATCTGCATCTACCTGCTCTTTGTTACAAATAATCGTAGCCTTGTCCACAAAAGCGTCTTCTTGCGCTGCTGCTGGACCACTAAATTCTGTTCCCCACATAGGATGGGTTGGAACAAAACGACCTTTGTTTACATGCGCTTTGGCGATGTTTACAATACTTTCTTTGGTAGAACCTAAATCAAAAACAACTTGCTTGTTCACCAAGTTCAAAATAGTGGGCAATAACTTTTCTGCTACGTTTATAGGCGTTGCAATAGCAATGAGATCAGAAGCAGCTATGGCTTCTTCCAAAGACATGACCTCATCTACAATACCTAATTGCAAAGCCAAGTTTTGATGTTCAATATTCTGATCCACTCCAATGACCTTGGATACCATGCCTTTCTTTTTCAAAGACAAAGCCAATGAACCACCCATTAAACCAACACCAATCACTGTTAAACGCATGCTTGAATTCTTTTTATGGCGACACTAAATTTTTCTATGGAACCACATAAACTCACTCTGATATAGTCATTACCTGCGGAGCCAAAAATACCTCCTGGGGTAATAAAAACATTTGCATCATATAATACTTTATCACTTAATGCATAACTATCTTTGTAAGTTGCGGGAATTTTGGCCCATACAAACATGCCTACTTGTTGTTTACTGTAGACACATTTTAAAACATCTAATAACTCGAATACTTTTTCGCGTCGTGCTGTATATATTTTATTCACGGAGTCATACCAACTTTGATCCAGACTTAATGCTTTCGCAGCTGCTAATTGCACGGGTAAAAACATACCACTGTCCATGTTGGATTTAAACCTAAGTATTTCATTGATTCTGTCTTCGGCAGCAATTAACATGCCTACCCTCCATCCTGCCATATTTTGGCTTTTACTCAGAGAGTTTAATTCGATCACTACCTCTTTTGCCCCTTCAATAGACAATAAACTTTCCGGTTGATCATTTAATATGAAGGCATAAGGATTGTCATGACAAATCAATATTTGATGCTTTATTCCAAAGGCGACTATTTTTTCAAATAGTTCTTTCGTAGGCCTCTGGCCTGTTGGCATATGTGGATAGTTCACCCACATTAACTTGACTTTTGATAAATCTGATTTTTCTAAATTTTCAAAGTCAGGCGCCCAACTGTTTTCGGCAGTCAACTCATAGTATAACGGGGTTCCACCCGCTAATTTAACTGCACTTGTATATGTCGGATAACCAGGATTTGGAATTAAGACCTGATCTCCTTCATTTAAATAGGTCATACATATATGCATGATCCCTTCCTTACTTCCTAATAAAGGAAGTATTTCTGTAGCAGGATTTAAGTCTGCTACTTTGAAATATTTTTTATACCAATTCGCCACCGCTTCTCTTAATACGGGCGAACCCTTATAAGATTGGTAACCATGTACATTTTCTTTGATAGCCTCTTCGTGTAAAGTTTGAATGACTTCAGGATGCGGAGGTAAATCTGGACTGCCAATACCTAAATTAATAATTTCCTTACCGGCTTTATTGAGTTCATCAATTTCACGCAGTTTGGTGGAAAAATAATATTCTCCAATACCCTCTAATCTATTTGCAGTTGTCCATTTCATAATTATCCTTTTACAACTTTACCCTTTTGATACATACCCAGTATTTTGATACTATTCGTTAAAGCTTTTAATTCTTCTAATGTTTTTTCAATTTGTTTTTTATGATCGAATTCTAAGTCGGCATAAAAACCATATTTAAAAGTACTGCCTGGAATAGGCATACTTTGCAGCTTACTTAAATTCACATTCCCTTGTGCAATTTTTGCCAATACTTTCGCTAGAATGCCTCTTGAATGATCTGTTTGAAAATAAATAGAAGCTTTGTTTGCTTCCACCACCACTGTCTTTGTAGCTATGGGTGTCATGATTAAAAAACGTGTAATATTATTTTTTAATGTATGAATATCTGGTTTGATAATATTCAAATCAAACATTTGTGCGGCTAGTTTACTAGCAATAGCTGCAGTATGCTTACTCTTATTTTGATGCACCAGCTTCGCACTTAAGGCCGTATCCTCCGACTCCACTAATTTCCAATTGTATTTTTCTAAATAATCTAAACATTGTAGGATAGCCATTGGGTGACTATGGACTTCTTTAATTTCTTCTAATTTAACTCCAGGATAAGTGAGTAAGTTTTGACTGATCGATAAGTACACTTCACCTATTACTTGGAGTTTACTTTTTTGCAATAAATTGTAATTGGGTAAGATACTCCCTGCAATTGAATTTTCGATAGCCATGACTGCACCATCCGATAATTTAGCGTCAGCGCCCAATTGAACCACTTGTCTAAATGTATCACAAGTAATCACCTCCACATTTTTGCCAAAAAAATGCTTAGCTGCCACTTGGTGGAAACTTCCTTCGTACCCTTGTATTGCTACTTTTTTATTCATTCTAATTTGACCCAATTATTTTTAAACAAAAATCCCGGCTGGTGGGCCGGGACTGTATATTTAGTTTTTTCGTTTACGCTTTTACAAATACAACCCGGCTACTTTGGTTAAAGTAGAAATAAAAGAAAAAGTAAAACCAGTTGTTAATATTCGCTTTCATCGGAGAACAAAGATAAGCTATTGTAGGCTATTCATCAAAAATGTTTCCATTTTTTAGGCCTAAAAACTAACAAATATTCGCTTTTGAGGGCTTTTCATTCTTCCATAAAAAAACCGCCACGATAAATCGTAGCGGTTAAAAGATTGCTTGCCAATTGAAAGATTGGATGATCAAGAGGCCAACAGCTTAATTATTTATTTTGCTTTTGCAGCAGTATCAACTGTAGTTGCAGCAGCAGTATCCATTGTTGCAGCTTTAGTTGTATCAACTGTAGTTGCAGCAGCAGCAGTATCAGTTTTTGCTTCAGTTGCAGCACCACCACATGCAGCTAATGCAGCGATAGCGAAAATTGCGATTACTTTTTTCATTTTGGGTTTGTTTTTATTAATTAATACTCTTAATACAATAACTAGGAAAAGGTAACCCCCTCCCCCTGAAAAAATTAAAAAAGCCCTCTTTTTGGGTTACTTTTGACCTAAACAAGTATTAATATCTTGAAAGCTGAATTAAATGAACAAGCCCTTCTAAAGGGATTAGCCAATAATGACTCCAAAGTGGTGGAAGCCTTATACAAGAGTCATTTTAATATGATCCAGCACTTTGTTTTAAATAACAATGGCTCTTTTGATGATGCAAGGGATGTTTTTCAGGAAGGGATGATTGCGCTTTATGAAAAGGTTCAATCCGATTCTTTTGTGCTAACCTGTCAAATCAAAACCTACCTTTTTTCTATTTGTAAGCATGTTTGGTTAAAACGTTTGCACCAAATGGGAAAATACAGGAGTCCTTTGAGTATTCAGGAAGATATTATATCTGTGGAAGAGGATTTGATGGATTTAGAAAAAAAGGATGCTGCTTTTGCAATTATGGATCGAGCCTTAAATAGTTTAGGCGAACCATGTAAAAGTTTATTAGAAGGGTATTATATCAATAAAAAAGGAATGCAGGAATTGGCAGCAGATTTTGGATACACCAATGCCGATAATGCAAAGAATCAAAAATATAAATGTTTGCTGCGCTTAAAAAAATTATTTTTTGCACAGTACAATATTGGGGATTAAGAAAAATAGAAATTAGAACTTATTATGGAAGACATCCTATTATTAGAAACAATTGAAAAATATTTGACAGGCGCTATGTCTAATCAAGAGGTTGAATTGTTTGAAACACTTAGGAAAAGCACCCCTGAGATAGATCAAATGGTCATAGAGCACAGTATGTTTTTACAACATATGGATATTTATGCCAATAGACACAATTTTACCCTGCACACTGAAAAAATTTTCCAACAATTATTGGCCGCAGGAACATGGGCTAATGAAAATACTTCTACCAAAACAAGAATCATCCAACTTTGGAATAAATATAAAAAAGTGGCAGCCATTGCTGCCTCTGTGGGTGGTTTCATTGCGCTGACTACTTCTGCTTTAATGATGTATTTTTCACCAAGTTTAAATGGCAATCAATTGTTGCAATTAAGCAAAGCCATTGAAGTGATCAAGAAAAACCAACAAGTTCAAGGACATATATTGAATGAAGTAAAATCCAAAGTTCCTGAAAATGCTAAATTAATCAGTGGTGGTTCAGGTTTTTTGATCAATACCAAAGGATACATTATTACCAATGCACATGTATTAAAAGGCAATGGTGCCATTGTCATTAACCAAATTGGTCAAGAATTGCAGGCCAATATAGTTTATGCCGATAAAGTACTTGACCTTGCATTGCTAAAAATTGATGACAAAGATTTTATCGAACCCAAATCCATTCCATTTAGCATTCGTAAAAAAATGAGTGATTTAGGAGAAGAAATTTTCACTTTAGGTTACCCCAGAAATGACAATGACATCGTTTATGGCAAGGGTTATTTAAGCGCTCAAACTGGTTATGATGGAGACAGTAGTTCTTTTCAAGTTCAAATTAGTGCCAACCCTGGTTATTCAGGTGCCCCGATATTTAATGACAATGGAGAATTGATTGGTATTATTAGTACAAGACAAAAATTGGCAGAAGGAGTTGCCTTCGCTATTAAATCTAATAAAATCATCGACTTGATAGACAAAGCAAAAGAGAATGATGATCAAATAGCAATCAAATTAAAAATGTCACAAGGAGACCAGCGCCATGCTTCCAATAGAAAAGGCCAAATCAGTAATTTAAAGAATTATATTTTTAGTGTTCGTTCCTACAATTAAGATGGACTAGCTTATTCCCAAAGATTGGAAGGATAGACCTTACGATCTATTAGTGCATCAATGCTTGCTTTTACCCCTGGGGCATCTTCCTTATAAGTAACCCCAAACCATTTTGCATTGGTTGGAATTACTTTCACTTGACCCAGACCCAATTCCTTAAACCTTCCTGCTACATATGGGATATAATATTCAGACTTTAATTCTTGCCCTTTTTCTTTTAAAAACAAGTCAAACTCTTTTGCACATAAATCAATAAATCCAGGTGCAAAACACATGAAATTCATACTCACTCTTGTTTTTTCTTCCAATGGGGTTTCAATTTCATTTTCTTCAAATACAATTTGACCATCTTCTTTACGGTAAATTTTAGTACGTTCATGAATAGAAGTCAAATAGCCTTGTTCATCAATAGAACATACGCCCCTACTTACCGTTCCATTCTCACTTAAAGTATTCGCTAATTCATAACCTAAAATACAATTGGTAGATGCATTACAGTCCTTAATTAAAAAATTATTTGCTTGTACAAAGGCTTCCTTGCCATAATAATCATCGGCATTGATGACAGCAAAAACTTCTTTTAGTTCGTCTTTACAACACAATAAAGCATGTGCGGTTCCCCAAGGTTTGATACGGTCTGCTGGAATGGAAAACCCTTCCGTATGTTTATCTAATGATTGATAAACATAGGCTGTTTTAATTTTTCCAGCCAACTTAGGTTCGATTACTTTTTTAAAAGCTTCCGCAAAATCTTCCCTTATAATAAAAACCACTTTCCCAAAGCCTGCACGAATGGCATCATAAATTGAATATTCCATGATGGTTTCTCCTGATGGGCCAAAGCCTTCTGTTTGTTTCATACTACCATATCTGCTTGCCATGCCTGCTGCTAAAATCACTAAAGTAGGTGCCATATAATTTGAAAGATTTACATTGTATTAAATTTGTATTTTTACCCTGCTAGGTAACCATCTATAGCATGTAATTTAGCCCATTTTGATTAAATAGAAAAACATTGACAGCAAATCCTATTTTACAAAGCTTACCAACTTACAGTACATCACAATACCTTGTAAGTGTTTTAAGATTAGATCAAATACATTCTATTGTAAGTGGTAATAAATGGTATAAACTTAGGTTTTACATTCAAGCTGCCTTAGAAAGCAAAGCTAGCGCTATTGCAAGTTTTGGGGGTCCCTATTCCAATCATTTGGTAGCCCTAGCCTATGCAGCAAAAGAAAATAATTTAAATTCTATTGGTTATGTGCGTGCTAATGAGCATGAACCAATAACTGCTAGCTTAGCAGAAGCCATTAATTATGGCATGCAGTTGGAATTCATTGGAAGGACTGATTTTCAATCCAAAAAAAATCAACTTATGCTGCGTAATAAAGAAGCCGAAGGCTCCACTATATATTTTATTGATGAAGGTGGTTATGGAACCTTAGGCGCTAAAGGGGCTGGAACCATGCTTACGCAACAAACTAGTGAATTTGATTATGTGATTGCCGCAGTGGGCACTGGTACAATGCTATCAGGCATCATCAATGCAGCCCTTCCCCATCAAAAAATTATTGGTATACCTGTATTAAAAAACGAAATAAGTTTAATAGAGGAAATAAACGCGCTAGTGATCAATAAACAAACAGATTGGCAGCTCCTACATCAATTCCATCTAGGAGGTTATGCCAAAATCAATTCTAGTTTAATTGAATTTATGAATGCGCTTTGGACCCTTGAAAAAATACCCACCGATATAGTCTATACAGGTAAATTGCTTTTAGCGACTAAAACATTGATTCAAGAAAATTATTTTAAAGCCAGTAGTAAAATATTGGTTATACACAGTGGTGGCTTGCAAGGGAATAGGTCCTTGCCCAATAATACCTTAGTTTTTTAAAGGGATTTTTTTGACCCTTCTAGGCATTGACCAAATCACAATCAAATACCAGGGCAAAATGTTTTTTGATTTTTTCTTTCACTTTTTCGTAATCAACCTTATGCCCTAACTCTTTTTCTAAAGAAGTGACTGTTTTACCTTGAATGCCACAGGGTACGATCAATTCAAAAGGAGACAAATCGGTATTGACATTCAATGCAAAGCCATGCATGGTGATCCATCTGCTACATTTAATCCCCATGGCGCAAATTTTCCTTGCCATAAAAGGATCATCAGGTTGCAACCACACCCCAGTTTCTCCTGTACTTCTCTCCCCTTTCAATCCATATTCTGCAATCACATCTATAATTACTTGTTCCAAGCTTCTCAAATACCAACCCAAATCAGTTTTGAATTTATCTAAATCTAATATTGGGTAGCCTACCACTTGTTGTAAGCCATGATAAGTCACATCACCTCCTCTATTGATATGAAAAAACTGAATCCCTAATTTTTGTAGATGCTCCTCTGATACTAACACATGCTCCCTTTTACCACTTTTTCCCAAAGTAAATACAGGTGGATGCTCCACCATTAAGAATCTATGTTCGGTAGCGATTTGATCCATGGATTCCTCTTTCTGCCTTGCTGCCCATTTGATTTCAGTATTTTTCAAAAGTAAGGCCTCCTGGTACTCCCAGGTAGGTTGATAGGAACGAATGCCTAAATCTTCAAATACCAGTTTTTGACGCATGAAGCAAAGTTACAAACTAAGCTGCAATATCTTACTTTTGCACCATGGCTGAAATACAAGATCAAATACAAGAAGAAAACAATGAGTCCCTTTATGAGCGTTCTACTTTTATAGTAGACAAAGGACAGGAACCTACCCGTATCGATAAATGGGTACAAGCCCGCATTGAAGGTATTACCAGAAATAAATTACAAAACGGCATTGATGCAGGTTTTTTAACCGTGAATGGGAAAGTAGTCAAGAGCAATTATAAAACCAGACCAGGAGATGAAGTAGTTTATTTAAGCATCATCAATCCAGAATATACCGAGCTTAAGCCAGAGTCCATGAACTTGGATATTGTATATGAAGACGATGCGGTTATGGTCATTAACAAGCCTTCGAATATGGTGGTGCATCCGGGTATTGGAAATTATACAGGTACTTTATTGAATGGTGTAGCCCATCATCTTTTATCGCTTAATCCAGATTTAAATGAAGAACTCTTGCCTCGTTTTGGATTGGTGCACCGTATTGATAAAAATACCACTGGTTTAATTGTACTTGCTAAAACGCCCGAAGCAGCAAGTCATTTGGCCAAACAATTTTTTAATCATACCGTGGAAAGAAAATATGTAGCACTGGTATGGGGGGATATGGAAGAAGAAGAAGGAACCATTGTAGCTAATATTGCGCGTCACAAATCCAATAGAAAAATGTTTGACGCTTATCCTGATGAAGAAATTGGGAAACACGCTATTACGCATTTTAAAGTGATAGAGCGTTACAATTATGTGACCTTGGTTTCTTGTATCTTGGAAACAGGTAGAACGCATCAAATAAGGGTTCACATGAAACACATTGGCCATACGCTGTTTAACGATTTTGAATACGGTGGTGATAAAATTTTAAAAGGGACCATTTACACTAAATACAAACAATTCGTTGACAATTGTTTTGAAGCCTGCCCTAGATGTGCCTTACATGCACAAACGCTTGGCTTTATTCATCCTACCATAGAAAAGAAAATTACATTTGATAGTCCCTTACCTACTGATATGCAAGCAGTGATTGAAAAATGGAAAAATTACAAAGCATCAGCTAATCAATAAATTATTTTTACTGCATCCCATTGTTTGACCATTTTAAATAAATTTTTGCAAATAAATAGCCAAAGGTGATTCCAATGATGGTCCCCCCTAGTATATCTATTGGATAATGTACACCCACATAAATTTGAGCATAGGAAATAATGCCAGCCCATAAAAAAAATAAGTACCTGTATTTTTTTAATAAAGGCGCTAAAGTTATAAATACAAAGATGGCCAAGCCGAAATGATTGGCTGCATGGGAAGAAGTAAAACTAAAATTACTTGGACATGCGCCAAGTAATAATTTTACATGCCCCAACATCGCAGGATCAGCACAGGGTCTGAGTCGATGAATCCATGGCTTAAAAATAAAGCTGCTCACCTGATCTGTCATGGTGATCGTTAATGCCACTGTCACCAGCCATTTCCATGCCTTCCATCTCCAATGATAAAATACGAAACCCAACAAGCATATATACAAGGGAATCCAATGTTCAGAAGTACGCATCCAAGGCATAAAATTACTCAACCATGGGCTGGTCCATTGTCCATTGATCAGTTCAAACAAGGCCTGATCTTCCTTCATGACGGTCGCCCAAAAGTCTAGTATCATAGCATAAAGATACAAGGAAGTGTAAAAATTTAAAGTAAATTTGCCCAACCATTTATAAAGTAAAAGCGCCCATATGCCACTTATTAAGAGTATTTCAGGATTTAGAGGCACCATTGGAGGTAAACCCAATGAAAACCTCACTCCCATTGATGTTGTAAAATTTGCTTCTGCCTATGGTACCTGGCTATTAAGCAAAGCCCCTGGAAAGAAGAAAGTAGTGGTGGGCCGTGATGGAAGAATTAGTGGCGAAATGGTAGAAGCCTTGGTGGAACAAAGTTTATTGGCCCTTGGAATTGATGTGATTCACTTGGGTTTAAGCACCACCCCAACAGTTGAAATGGCTGTGGTTTTTGAAAAAGCAGATGGGGGAATTATCTTAACTGCCAGCCACAATCCCAAACAATGGAATGCTTTAAAATTATTGAACGAAAAAGGTGAATTTGTAAGTGGAGAAGAAGGTAAAACTATTTTAACCCTGGGTGAGCAGGAAGATTTTAACTATGCAACAATTGATGCAATAGGTAAAATCATTCCCGATAACCATAGTTTAGTAAAACACATAGATGCTATTTTACAAAACACCTTGATTGATATTGCTGCCATTAAGTATGCTAATTTTTCAGTGGTGGTAGATGCTATCAATAGTTCGGGTGCATTTGCCGTGCCTGCTTTATTGAAAGCCATTGGTGTAGACCAGATCACAGTGCTCAATGAAACAATCAATGGTGAATTTGCACACAACCCAGAACCACTCAAAGAACATTTAACTGAATTATGCGCTACTGTTTTAAAAAATAAAGCAGATTTAGGCATTGCCGTAGATCCGGATGTGGACCGCTTATGCTTTGTAAGTGAAGATGGGAATTTATTTGGGGAAGAATATACTTTAGTGGCTGTAGCCGATTATATTTTACAAAATAAAAAAGGAAGTGCCGTTAGTAATTTATCTTCTACAAGAGCCTTGAGAGATGTAACCGAAAAACATGGTTGCAGTTATTTTGCAAGTGCAGTGGGAGAAGTAAATGTGGTGAACAAAATGAAGGAAGAAAAAGCTGTGATTGGCGGAGAAGGTAATGGGGGTATTATTGTACCCGAATTACATTATGGCAGAGATGCCCTTGTTGGTATTGCTTTGTTTTTGACACATTTAGCCAAATCCAAATTAAGAGCTTCTACCTTAAGAGCCAGCTATCCTGCTTATTTTATGAGTAAGATGAAAATAGAACTAAAAGCAGGTACTTCTTTAAGTAAAATATTTAGTGTAATTGAAGAAAGGTTCAAAAATTTTACCATCAACAAAGTAGATGGTTTAAAAATTGATTTTGATCAAGAATGGGTGCATTTAAGGTCAAGTAATACCGAGCCCATCATTCGCATTTATACAGAATCTACCTCTCAGACTAGCGCCGACAAATTAGCCTTAGAGATTATTTCAATAATTGAAACAATTAAGTAATTTAGCTAGATGGATAGAATTTATTTTGATAATGCGGCAAGTACTTCCTTAGATCCATTGGTACTGGAGGCCATGATGCCCTTTTTAAGTGAGCAATTTGGCAATCCATCTTCCATCTATAGCTATGGTCGTGAAACAAGAATGGCCATTGAACAAGCAAGAAAATCAGTGGCAAAAAATTTAGGTGCTCGTCCTTCCGAAATATTTTTTACTAGTGGGGGTACAGAAAGTACCAATACCATTTTGAATGCAGCCATTGATAATTTAGGTTGCACCCATATGATTAGTTCTCCTATTGAACATCATGCCACTTTACATACGGTACAGCATTTAGCAAAAAAAGAAAACATTAGGTTGAGCTTTGTACAAATTTTACCCAATGGCCATATAGATACAGCTCATTTAGAGACATTGTTGACCCAACATCCGGATAAAACTATTGTCACCATCATGCATGCCAACAATGAAATTGGCAATATGATTGAACTCAACGAAATTGGTGCCATTTGTAAAAAATACAATGCTTATTTTCATAGCGATACCGTTCAAACAGTAGGGCATTTTGCATTTGATTTAAGCCATACCCCTGTTGATTTTATTACAGGTGCTAGCCATAAATTTCATGGGCCTAAAGGCATTGGCATATTGTACATCAATGAAAATATTAAAATAAACCCCTTCATCCATGGAGGTGCACAAGAAAGAAACATGCGTGCAGGTACTGAAAATGTCTATGGAATTGTTGGTTTTGCCAAAGCACTAGACATTGCTACAGCCAATTATGAAAAAGACAGCCAGTACATCAGTTCACTAAAAAAATATCTCTATGATTCACTTATGGCCAAGCTTCCAGAGATTAGTGTTAATGGCGACCCTTTTGGTAATTCCTTGTACACATTATTGAGTGTAAATTTTCCAAAATCTGAAAAAACAGAAATGCTACTATTTAATTTAGACATTCATCATATTTGCGCCAGTGGTGGTAGTGCTTGTTCCAGTGGTGCACAACAAGGTTCGCATGTCATTCAAGCCCTGAATAAAGGAAAAGATATGGCTACCGTTCGCTTTTCTTTTTCCAAGCACAATACCAAGGCCGAAATTGATACAGTAGTCAATACTTTGGCAAGCCTACTATAAAAAAGCAGGAGCACTTTGTTAAGTACCCCCGCTTTTTTTATTCAACTATATTACAATTACTTTTTCTTAGGTGCAAAATCCTGCTCCATTTTTGCCATTGCTGCCATCAACTGATAACAAGTTAATGCATCCTGAACAAAGGAAGCTTGCTTATTGTTTAAACTACTAGGTTTATTTTGGTAAGCACTTTCAATGCTCTGTTGGAATTGATCTTCGCTCATAGCATCTCCTAAAGATTTATAATAGACAATTTCTTGCTTTAAATCTTTCATTACAGAATTAGATACTTTTTTAGCTAATTCTAAATCGCCAGCTGCGTAACAAGCCTGTAAGAATAAATAAGAGAAATAATTATGTTGATTGCCTCTGTTGGAGGTCATGCCATAAGGGAAACTTTTTTCATTGGTTTCGCTGTCCATTTTCCTAAGTACCTTTCTAGCACTATCTAATTTGCCTTCAGCTACTAAAGCTTGTGCAATTTGAGACACAGCCAAACGAATGGAATTTAAATGGCGTCTATTTTCTTCATCATAATAGACAGTTGGATTTTTTGCATTACCGAAACCAAACTTGGTCATGACATTGGTATAAGAAGTAGTTGCATCAATACCCCCGCCGTCTACTGGCACTAATTCATAGGACATACCAGTTTGACGAACATATTTTTCTAAACCCATTTCTTTCAACTCCTGGGTGGATGTAAAGCAAACTGGTCGTTTGAATTGAGTAGTGGCAATAATGGCATAAATGGCCAATTCATTTTTTAACAAGTATTGTCTTTTAGGATTAAAATCAATCAATAAATTGTCTACAATTTTATCCGTTGGTTTAGCAATACCAGATGCCAAAGCAAATGCTTTGTTCACTGGTACTTTAAATTTATGTGTAGGGAAAATATTTACTGGACCATCTGATGTAGAAGCTTGGTATTTTCCAGAAGGATCGGCCACCACATACCTCAAAACAGAATCTAAATTATGATAATTTGCTTCACCAAAATCAGGCAAGGCATTGTAGTAAGCCACGTTTAACTTATTCCCTAAAACCTGATCTTCGGTAAAGATCACATCAAATTTATCGCTCTTATTTATTTTGTACCTCAATTCTTTCATGTACCAATCAGAGCCTAATAAACTATTCACCACCACACGCACATCTGGGCGAATGCCTTCCACTTCTTGTGCATACCACAATGGATAAGTATCGTTATCGCCAAAGGAGAATAAAATGGCATTAGGAGGGCAGCTTTCTAAATAATTGCGTGCTAGATCACGCGGTAATGTTTTTTGACTTCTGTCATGGTCATTCCATTCTTGTTGGGCCATGAGCGCAGGCACTGCTAAGAAAGAAACCACTGTGGCTAAAATTGCTGCAGTTTTTTTAGAGATAAATTTCTCCATCCAAAACGCTAATTGCAATACGCCTAAACCAATCCAAATGGTAAATACATAAAAAGATCCAACATAAGCATAATCACGCTCACGTGGTTGCAAACTTTGCTGGTTCAAATACATTACAATCGCGATGCCTGTAAAAAAGAAAAGCAAGCCAGTAACGATTAAATCTTTTTTATTTTTTTGGTATTGAAAGATAAATCCAATAATTCCTAAAATAAACGGAAGCATAAACAAACTATTATGCGCCTTGTTTGCATTCTTTATAGAATCTGGTAATTTAGATTGATCTCCAAAGATGGCATTATCTATTAGTGAAATACCTGTACTAAAATTACCATCTCTTACATTACCAAAACCTTGTAAGTCGTTTTGCTTACCTGCAAAATTCCATAAAAAATAACGAAGGTACATGAAGCCAAATTGATAGTTGGTAAAGTATTTGAGGTTGTCTCTTAATGTAGGCGGTGTGCCATCTTCAACACCAGCAAAGGCTTTGAAACTATCCATCTGTCCTCTATCATTGTCTGAATCCCACATTCTAGGAAATAAATGCGCAGAGGGAGCGGAAGTCCAATCTCTCTTGTAATTTTTTCCTGCGATATCATAAGTAGATTTTGACTTTACATATTGGTCTCCATTTTCAACATTCTCCACTTTGTCTACATAATCTGGGCCGTAGACAACGGGCCAATCTCCATATTGCTCTCTTCCTAAATAACCCATTAAAGTTACAGGATTGTCCACATTGTACATATCTACAGAAGGATCTGCACTAGAACGAATCATGGTAGTCAAATAACTGGTATAACCCAATAAGAAAAAAACTACAGACCATATACCTAATTTTAAAAAGTAAAGTCCTTTTTTATTCGCATACAAAATGCCTAGGGTTAGCAGCACTGCTACCAATACAAAGAAAAAGATGAACCCACTAAAGAAAGGCAGGCCAAAAGAGTTTACAAAATTAATATCAAAGGCACCTGCCCATTTGATGGTGTATTGAATTAAAAATACTTGCACAAATCCAGTGATGATGATCCCAATGAAAAAGGCCAACAAGCCGCCCTTGAAACTTGGCTTGTATTGTCTGAAATAATACACCATAACAATAGCTGGAATGGTCAAAATGTTCAATAAATGCACCCCTATTGAAATACCCATTAAATAAAATATAAAAATGATCCATTTGTCTGCACCTGGTTCATCGGCCTTATGTTCCCATTTCAAAATGGCCCAAAATACCAAGGCGGTGAAGAAGGAACTTAGCGCATACACTTCCCCTTCTACGGCACTGTACCAAGCAGTATCACTAAAAGTATAGGCCAAGGCGCCCACAATACCAGCACCCATGATTAGTAAAATTTGATGATTGGTCAGCACTTCTCCTGTTTGTTTTTCTACCAATCTTTTGGCAAAATGCGTGATGGTCCAAAACAAAAACAAAATAGTAAACCCACTTGCGATTGCACTCATGGTATTGACCGCCTTTGCTGCTGTCAAAGGATTGTCTCCAAATAAGATAATGAACAAGCGACCTAATAAAACAAACATAGGCGCTCCAGGAGGATGCGGAATTTGTAATTTGTAGGCACTGCTTATAAATTCACCGCAATCCCAGAAACTACCAGTTGCCTCTGTGGTGAGCACATAGGCAGTACAAGCAATTAGGGTCACGATCAAACCCGTCCAATTATTGATTTTTTTGAAGTCCATTTTAGGCGTTTTATTAGATGCAAACTTAATTGAAACTAGCCAAAATGGGAAATATATAGCAGCTTTAAGTATATTTTAAGATTTCTGCATTCCCCCTATCTTTTTTATCTTTGTGGCCCATGAGTCAACCACGTTCTGTCGCTTTTCATACCCTAGGCTGTAAACTCAATTTTTCAGAGACTTCAACCCTTTCCAGACAATTGGAACAGGAAGGTTTTGAAAAAAAAGCTTTTACGGAGATCGCTGATATTTATGTCATCAATACCTGTTCGGTTACAGAAAATGCCGATAAGGAATGTCGTCAATTGGTGCGACGTATTCAAAGACTGGCCCCTGAAAGTTTTGTGGTGATTACGGGTTGTTATGCCCAATTGAAACCAACTGAAATTGCCAATATTCCTGGGGTAGATTTAGTTTTGGGTGCCGCAGAAAAATTTAATTTGATGCAGCATTTAGCTAGTTTAACCAAAGGAGATCCTACTAAAATATGCAGTTGTGATATTGATACAGTAACAGGTTTTAATGCATCCTTTTCAGTCAACGATCGTACTCGAACTTTTTTAAAAGTGCAGGATGGCTGTGATTACAGTTGTACTTTTTGTACCATTCCGATGGCAAGAGGCAAAAGCAGAAGTGACCGTATCGATCATGTAGTGCACCAAGCCCAAGAGTTAGCTCGAAATGGCGTCAAAGAAATTGTTCTTACCGGAATTAATTTGGGTGACTTTGGAAAAGGAGAAGACGGAGGTAAAAAAAAGCAAGAAAGCTTTTTTGATTTGGTCAAAGCATTGGATGAACAAACAGCTATCCCTCGTTATCGAATTTCTTCCATTGAGCCTAATTTACTCACCAATGAAATTATTGAATGGGTGGCGCAAAGTAAAAAATTCATGCCCCATTTTCACATCCCACTGCAAAGTGGATCCGATGCAGTATTGAAATTAATGCAAAGAAGGTACAATAGTGAATTGTATAGTGACCGAATTCATTTGATTAAAAAAATAATGCCACATGCATGTATTGGCGTGGATGTTATTGTGGGTTCACCGGGCGAAACAGAAGCTTATTTTAAAGAAAGTCTTGATTTTTTGCATGCATTAGACATTGCTTATTTGCATGTTTTTACTTATTCGGAAAGGGCAGCCACCAAGGCTTTGGATATTAAACCCATTGTACCCATTTCAATTAGACAGGAAAGGAATAAAATTGCAAGAAACCTATCTTACCAAAAATTACAATATTTTACAGCGCAACATTTAGGTAGTACTCGTAAAGTTTTATTTGAATCGGTAAAACATAGTAAAGATGAAATAGGGAATGGAATGTTGGAAGGGTATACAGACAATTATATTAAAGTAACTACTCCTTACAATTCAAGCTACAGCAATCAAATTATAGATTGGACACTTGCTTAATTTAGTGCAGCATTAACTAATTGAAACTTCGCTTACTTTAAATTCAACAATCATCATCATGTTGATACTTTCTAAACGAACATAAACAGTTTTCTTACTGGCTTTAATGACCTCCCCTTTTTGTCCCATAAACAATCCTTGATTGATAGACACCTTGGTATTTGCGGGTAAATTAGCCATGTCCACCACTTGAATGCTTGCGTTGGATTGGCCTAAATATTTTCTGATAGCTTCAATTTCATTGTCTCTGATGATGGCTGGTTTTTTTAAGAAGTATAAAAAATTCACTACCCCCATCGTAGATAAAATTTTAGTATAATCTTCTTTACTGGCTTTGATAAAAACATAGGAGCGAAACAAAGGTTCTTCTATAATTTTTTTTCGATCCGACCACTGCCTTTCTCTTTTCTGCACAGGGCACCAACTTTCAAAACCATTTTTAGTCAACAGGCCATCTACTTTCTTTTCCCACTTTGATTTAGTATATATTACATGCCAAGTTTTAACCTTAGCTAGGTCCTCTGTTTTCATGCATCAAATTGTTTTATCCTTTCTTAGCGATGGAATTGGAATGTGAAAATTCTCCTAACAATTTACTTGATTCACTAATTTGTACATCTTTAGCTACCAATTTTAACCATGCTTGATAACGCTCTTGTTTGATTTTGTCTGGATTGTTGAAAAATTTATCGTAATCTGCTTTCAAAGAAGAAACCTGCATTGGATTTTTTAATTTAAATATGCCCTCATTTTGTTGAATGACTGCTTGCAATTCTTTTTTGTAATTGACATATTTATGGTATTCCAAAGCAATTGGACGATCCACCTGAGTGGAGACCCATTGTAAATTTTTCTTAAATCGAATATTGGCGGTATCTGTTTGAATTTTTTTATTGGCTGCTGCTGCAATATTTGTCAATTCTTGACTATTGGACCATGGTGTAAATTTGGCACGCTCCATTTCATCCCATTGTAAGGCAGCAGGATTGTCCTTTTCTCTGTACTTTAAAAATTCATAATCGTCTGGGAAAATAATATCAGACAGTACCCCTTTTTTCTGTGTGGAGCTACCTGTAACTCTATAAAATTTTTGGAAAGTTAATTTCACCGAACCATATTCTGTTTGGATGCCCATGGCATCCAATGGCTTACCGAAGGATACATTTCTTTGCACAGTGCCTTTGCCATAAGTAGAACTACTCCCTACAATTAAGCCTCTATGGTAATCTTGAATAGCGCCTGCAAATATTTCACTAGCAGATGCACTGAATTCATTCACCATCACCACTAAGGGTCCATCATATAAAATGCCTGGTGTTTCATCCGACAAGACTTGCGACTTGCCTTCTTTGTCTCTGATTTGAACAATGGGACCTTTGTCAATGAACAAACCAGCCATTTGTACCACTTCATACAAAGAGCCACCACCATTGTACCTTACATCAATAACAATGCCTTTAACTTTTTCTGCTTTTAATTTTTCTACTTCTATGGCTACATCCTTAGAACAACGATGTCCATCTTCTCTTTCAAAATCGGCATAAAAATCGGGTAGTAATATATATCCGTATTTGTCATTTCCTTTTTGAATGATGGCACTTCTTGCATATCCTTCATCCAAAACAATTTTTTCTCTTTTTAATGCAACCACCTTGGTGGATCCGTCTGGTTTTTTAATCGTCAACCTTACTTCTGTACCCAAGTCACCTCTAATTAATTTGACCGCATCAGTGGTTTCATAACCAGCTACATCCACAGGCTCTTCAGCACCTTGTCCAATTTTAATAATCACATCATTCATCACTAATTGTCCTGATTTCCAAGCTGGGCCACCAGGTTGAACACTGGCTATTTTAATTCCATAATCATCCTGTGTCAATTGAGCACCAATACCATAAAAAACTCCACTCATTTGTTCTGTAAATGACCTTTTTTCTACTGGCGCAAAGTAGTCTGTATGCGGATCCATCAAACCCGTGATGGTATTTAAAAAAGATTCAAATCTTTTTTCTTTGTCAAAAGTTTTTTCTAAACTACTAAATCTTTTGGTGTAGGATTTTTTTACTGATGCACGTGCTTCTGTTTCTAGTACTGAATCTGATTTATATACAAATACTATTTTACTGGTATCTTTTTTTATTTTTGCCGTATCTCTGATGGCCTTGGCTGCTTGTTGCTTTTCTCTATCCTCTATTAAAGTTACATACCTATCCAAGGCTCTATACCTCAATAGTTGATTCCATCTTGTAAATTTTTCTTTTAAGTTGCTTGGATATTTTAAGCTGTCTGGTTCTAAACTCAAAGAATCATCAATCCTGAAATCAAATGGTTTTAAGATGATTTGCTCATATATTTTTTTAGCTTCCCCTACTCTTCTTTCATAAATAGCATCTGCTGCGGGTTCAAATAAAATAGGACTTCCATGAATTTCATCATCAATAGTAGTAGCAAATATTTTTAAAGAATCTATATCAGATTGTAATAAAATATTTTTTTCAGGATCTAATGCTTTTAAATAAGCATCAAATACTTCTTTTGAAAATTGATCGTCAATTTTTCTTGGGCTATAATGCTCCGACTCTAGCAAATGTCCAATGGTGGACAATAATTTTCGATGTCTTAAATCTTGATTTTCTTGACCGGCAGGTTTGAAAGTATTAAAAGCAAAAAACAAACCACCTAATAAGATCAAAGTGGCAAAAACTTTCCACTTATTTTGTTTTACATATATCATAAGTCTGTGCATGAAGTTCAAAAATAGTGCAAAATGGCTAGGTTAGGGCCTTATTCAGCATAAAGCCCCTTTTTTAAGATAAATTTATAAAAACTAACAAAACTTATTTCTTAGATTCCCTAATTAACGTATTTTTGCCGCCCTATATGGAGGGCGTAGCTCAGTAGGTTAGAGCGACAGTTTGTGGATCTGTAGGTCGTGGGTTCGAGACCCATCGTTCTCCCCAAAAACCTATTCCAGCCGAGCAATCGGAATGGAGTAGGTTTTTTCAGTTAAATACATTCTATGGCTATTTTAATTGTTTCCTTATTCACTGCTTGTTTTACTTGGTGCATTGCTTGGGCCTTCATTAAAATTTTATTTATTCCCAAAACCCCACTGCCTATTTTTGGAATTCAATGGGAGAGTGCATTGACTCAAATCGTAAAAAAACTACCCATTACTCAATTGATCGAAGAAAATAAAACAAGTTCCTTTTCTACTCTAATGCCTTTTATTGACCAAGAATTAGATCATTTTTTTAAACAGCGATTGGTTCAAAAAATGCCCATTGTATCTATGTTTATTGGAGAAAAAACAATTGCACAATTGAAAGAAGTTTTTATGGAAGAGCTCAACAACCTATTCCCTGATCTAATCAGTCAATTGTCACTAAGCCTTTATGAACAGTTTTTGTCTAATCTTTCCGTAAAATGGGGCCCCATTCTTGAAACTGTTTTACTAAAAGCCACTCAAAAACTAAGATGGGCTGCTTTTTTCATCGGTGCCATTTGGGGATGTCTTATTTGTATTATTTTACAGCATCTATAATTGCCGTTTATACATTCTGCACACCTTTCTTAGATAAGATGTCTGATATTTGCAAATCCAATAAACCAGGGATACAAAAACGCATCAAAAGACTATGAAATACATTTATATATTAGCAAGTTTTCTTTTTATTCAAACAAGTGCATTTGCTCAAATGCCAGCTGGTGCAAGACCTGGTGGTGGCAACATGAACATGGGTCATTTTTATGGTAAAATCGTGGATTCAACCAAAAAAGGAATTGAAGGTATTACACTTCAAATTAAAGGAACCAAATTTGACCCTGCCACTAAAAAAGCTACTGAGTCTATTTTAGGTACCATGTTGACTGCAGTCAATGGTGATTTTAGTTTTGAAAATTTACCAGTGATGGGTAATTTCAAATTAACCATTACGGGTGTTGGCTATAAAAAAATTGAAAAGCAAATTAGCTTTGGCATAAAGATGGGTGGAGGTCAAAGCATGCAGGAAATGATGGCCATGATTGATAAAGATTTAGGCAATTTGAAAATTGAAACAGCTGCTACCGATTTACAAAGTGTTACAGTTACTTCTACTGCAAAACCTCAATTTGAAATGGGTATTGACAGAAAAGTTTTCAATGTAGATAAAAGTTTAACTAGTGCTGGGCAAACAGCTGTGGAGGTGATGAAAAATATTCCCAATCTAAACGTAGACATAGATGGCAATGTTACTTTAAGAAACGCAGCACCTACCTTATTAATAGACAACCGTCCTACTACTTTGACCATGGATCAAATTCCAGCAGACATCATTGACAAAGTAGAAATTATCACCAATCCTTCGGCAAAATATGATGCTACAGGGGGCAATGCTGGTATTTTAAACATTGTCTTGAAGAAAAATAGAAAGAATGGTTACAATGGCGGTATAAGAACTGGTATTGACATGCGCGGAATATTAAATGGAGGTGGTGACTTGAATATCAGAGACAGCAAATTTAATTTCTCTCTAAATGCCAACGTGAACGGAAGAAAATCTATTGGTACTTCAGAAAGCGATAGAATCATTCTTGGGGCTGCAGTGCCAACTTCAGTTTTAAACAATAGCAGCAATACCAACAATGGCTCTTTTGATTTTTACAGAGGAGGCGTTGATTATTTTGCAGACAATAGAAATACTTTTTCTTTGTATGCCAATGTTATTCAAGGTACTTTCAATAATACAGGAAGTCAAATTATTGATTCGATTAAAAATAGTTTCAGAAACAGCGATAATTTATTGAATAACTCCAGCTTTCATTTTTTAAATAAGGGAGGACAATTAAGCTACAAGCATTTGTTTGCAGAAAAAGGACATGAGTTGGCTGCAGATTTTAATTACAGCGAATCTGACAATAGCAACTGGTCAAATGTGAGTTACCAAAAATCAAAATTCTTGGACCAAAATAGTATGGGTAGCGGTAATAATAAAAATTATTCTAGCAATATTGATTATGCTAAAGAATTAAGCCCCAATACAAAATTTGAAGCCGGTAGTAAATACAATTATAGAAGTGAATTTAATTTGAGTAACCAATTCAGAAATGGTGCCTTACTGAAGTCTATTAGTAATCAGTACAGATACAGCGAAACTGTATTTGCAGGGTATGTAAACTTAAATACCAAAATAGAAAAATGGAGTTTTCAACTTGGATTAAGAGCAGAAAACAGGGCTTATGAAGGCAGTCTACTCAACAATAGGGGCATTGATTCTTTACCCTATAATACTAAATATCCTATCTCCTTATTCCCAAGTGCATTTATCAATTATAAGGTAGATGACAAACAAGATTTTCAATTGAACTATTCCAAAAGAATCAGCCCTCCTAACTTTTTCCAATTGTTGCCTTTTCCTAATTTCAGTGATCCCCAAAACATCAATATAGGTAACCCAGCCTTGAAGCCTCAGTTTACACATAGCTTTGAAATTGCCTACAACAATGCTTATACCAAAGGATCTAATTTTTTAGCGACCGCTTATTATAAATACAGCACCGATCTAATTACCAATTATGTGTACAGAGGCCTTAACCCTATTAACAATAGGGATAGCGTTTATTTTAGTTCTTCAATCAATGCCAATACTGCTGTAGTCTATGGTTTGGAATTGAGTAATAAAACTGCCATTACAAAATGGTGGGACATGAATCTAAGCTTCAACTTATTTAAATCTGCCATTACAGCAACGATTCCTGGACAAAATGTAAACAATGATTTAACCAGCTGGTTTAGCAAAATGAACAATACATTTAAAATTGGCAAAGGTTATTCTTTCCAATTTAGTGGACAGTACCAAGCCAAAACCATTTTACCTCCGGGTGGAAATAGTGCTGGCGGTGGTGGACGTGGAGGCCCTCCAGGTGGAGGCTTTGGCGGACCTCAATCGACAGCGCAAGGTTACAATTTCCCTAGTTACGATTTTGACATGGCCTTGAAAAAAGACTGGACTTTGACAGGGGGAAGAACCGCTAGTTTATCTTTAAGTGTGAACGATGTGTTTAAAACAAGAATCAATAAAACTTATTCAGAAAGCCAATATTTTATACAGAACGTTTCAAGAATTAGAGACCAACAAGTATTTAGATTGAACTTTAGTTACCGTTTTGGTAAGTTTGATCTAAACTTATTAAAACGTAAAAACAATAAGATGGAAGAAGGCGGGGGCGGAATGGATCAGATGCCTCAGTAAAAATTCAAACTTATACTTAAAAAGTTTATTTCTGGGTTTTTCCTTCTAGCATAGGTACAAAAGAAAAAGTATCAAAGGCTTCTCGTTTAACGGTGCCATCTTTTTTCTTAGTCAACCGCAACATACGTTGCGCAGTATCAGATTCATCTAAAGGAATGACCATTTTTCCACTCACTTTTAATTGCGCCCATAATTTTTCTGGAATTTTTGGAGCAGCGGCAGTAATGATGATTTTATCAAAGGGTGCCAACAAAGGCAGGCCTTCGAATCCATCTCCAAAATGAAATTCTATATTGGGGTATTGGTTTTTAAAAAGATAGGTAGGTGTTTGATCAAACAGTTGCTTTTGCCTTTCGATGGTGTATACCTTAGCGCCTAAAGCAGCCAATACCGTGGTCTGATACATACTACCCGTGCCAATTTCCAATACCTTATCCCCTTTCTTAATCTGAAGCAACTGGGTTTGATAAGCCACCGTATAGGGCTGAGAAATGGTTTGATCAGAAGCAATGGGAAAGGCCCTATCCTCATAAGCAATCTTATCAAAGGCAGAATCTAAGAAATAATGTCTTGGGATGGTATGGATGGCAGCTAATACCTGCTCATCAGTAATGCCTTTCTCTTTTAAAGTATCTACTAATTTTTTTCTTAAGCCTTTATGTAAATAAGTATCCACCAAATCTTCCAATTTTTTCATGCTTGAATTTAATTTAACTGCATTGAAGAAATGATGGCCTTAATTTTATCTTGCAGCAATTGGTAAGTTGCATCAAATGCCGATTTATCTTTTAAAATTCTATTTACACTAAAATAGAATTTTATTTTAGGTTCTGTACCACTAGGTCTTGCAGATATCTTACTGCCCTCTGCGGTGATAAATTGCAATACATTGCTTTTAGGCAAATTGATTTCCCAGGTTTCACCAGTAACTAAATTTTTACCCAATTGTAATTCATAGTCTAATAAGGTGACTACTGCTTCCCCATCTATTGAATTTGGTGGAGATTGTCTATAGGCTTCCATCATTTGAGCAATTTCTTGCTGACCATTCATTCCTTTTTTAGTAATGCTAATTAGATTTTCATAATAAAATCCGTATTGAATATACAGTTCAATCAATTTGTCAAACAAGGTGCTGCCTTTACTTTTCTCATAAGCTGCCATCTCGCATAAAATTGCCACCGCGCTCACGGCATCTTTGTCTCTAATTTGATCTCCAATCATCAAACCAAAACTCTCTTCCCCTCCAATAATATAATTCTCTTTGCCTTCTTTTTCTTTGACTAATTCAGCCACCCATTTAAAACCAGTTAATACATTGTAGCAGTTCACCTTATTTTGCTTAGCTACTTCATTGATCATGGCAGTGGTGACTATGGTGGTGATGACCATATCATTGGGCTTGGCAATACCTTTGGCTTTGCGGGCCTCCATCATATAGGCAAAAGCAAGCACTGCTGTTTGATTTCCATTCATCAGCACCCAATCACCCTTGTGGTTTTTTACACCCACACCTACTCGGTCTGCATCCGGATCGGTGCCTAAAATAATGTCTGCATCCAATGCTTTGGCTTTATTTAAACCAATGCTCATGGTCTCCGTTTCCTCTGGATTAGGATAGATTACGGTTGGAAAATTACCATCTGGCCTAGATTGCTCTTCTAGCACATGCACATTGGTAAAACCAAAAGCAGCCAATGCCTTAGGCACTAATGTAATACCCGAACCATGAATGGGTGTATA